>OFGG01001424.1_pt1 | contig 15664 bp, 15 predicted proteins | sample 1521701 | NCBI WGS metagenome assembly OFGG01 (sample SAMEA3504081, study PRJEB24116) | mouse gut metagenome | biome: mouse gut; feature: mouse-associated habitat; material: faeces | place: Denmark | collected 2011
CTTGAATTGAACTTAGGTTTAATTCAGGGGGATTTTTTGTTTTGATGGTCATTTTCTGCAAAAACAGGTCACTTTCTGCACGGTATATTGACAATGCCGTGAAAATTTATTAATGTAAAAACAAGATTTATAGGGGAATGGTAAAAAGTATTTATTTTCCAATATAAATTTAAATTATTTTACTAGGAGGTATATTTATGAAGAGAAAATTGAAAAAAGTAGCATTTCTTGTATTATGTTTCACAACATTTTTATTGTCGTCTGTTACTGTTTTTGCACTGGTTAAGCCGGATTCATTTTATGATGAAATATCATGGACTTGGTCATATAGTGCAGAGGCTACTAGCTCATATAACTGTTTGGGTTATGCAACCGGTTCAATGGTATGGGAATGGCCATGGGGGTATAGTAATCCTTCTAGCAGTCAGGTAGATACATATCTATCTGGAAAAGGGTATTCGAAAAGTGGTAGCTGGGCACAAATTGTGTCCTATGGTTGGAGTTCTAACATTACACATTTTAGTAAAGTGACAGGAACGGAATGGTCTCGAGCAAAATGGGGTTCATTGGAGAGATTTAATCACAATTCATGGGATCCATACTATCATAATAGCGTTTATGGACCTCAGGTTCAAATATATTATCAATAGGAGGTATAGTTATGAAAAAATTGGAAGGAAAATTAGGTATATTAATTGTAGCAATGCTGGTAGTTTGTGTTTTTTGTATCGGCTTATTGAGCACAAAGGTTCATGCATCGGAAGCGTATAATGTTAACATGAATATAAATATGATGATGGAAGAATTTGATGCTATGATAGAAAATTCTGACGAAAATATGTTAAGTTCAAATCCATATGATTATATTGACAATCAATATTTTGATAATATAATAAATAGGGGAATTTCTGCATTACCGACTATAACAGAGGAAATAGAATCTTCTGAAAATAGTGGTTTAAGAGAATACATGTTAGCTATAGCTGCTGAAGAAATCACAAATACTCATTTGAACAAAGAAAATGTATATAACTGGTCAAATGGTAAAGAATGGTTAGATAAATGGAATATTTATTTAAGGAATATACCAACGAAAGTTGATTACATTGTTAATGACACGGAAAATACTATTGAAGAGAAAAAGTCAGCTCTAAACGATCTGGGAATTATGAGTTTGCCTTATATTAAAGATTCTATTGATGCGGGGCATACAGAATTTCAGGATACATATAATAGTATTTTAGAAGGAACAGCAGTGAGCAGTCGAACAAATGATAATGAAAAAATAGATGAGTCCGATTTGCAAATTATTAGAAGTATGGTCGAGGAGGTAAGAGTTGATTAAATAAATAACGGAGCTGTTCTGGAAACGTAATTCAGCGAGAGCCTGAAAAGAAGCATTCTTAATAAGTCCGCCATTTGGCGGGCTTATTAAGAATGAAAGGTTAGCAGAGGAGTTGTTGCCGTTCCGTTAAGCAGTGCATATCATGGAACTGATGGAGTTGCTCCGCAAAACAATATGAAGGAAGCCGCCAACAATATCTTTGAAATGGCAGCGTATGTCGATGTCATGGAGAAAAAGATGGATTCGGTCTTAGAGGAGCTTGTGACGGTAAAAGACCAGCTTCATAAGATGGAAGAGCGTGAGGCAGAGAAAGGACTGAAACAGACAGTCAAAAGGGCGGTAAACAAGCTGGAACAGGACTGCAAAGCTATGAAAGAAAAACTGTTTGAAGTCAAGACAGAGATCAAGGCAAAGGCAGGGGAAATCGTGACGGCGGCAAAGCAGAAAGGGAAAGCAGCCTTAAACAAAGTGGCGGAGTTTCTTGGGATTAAGAAAAAATTAGAGGGTATCCGCCAGAACGTGCAGAAATCCATAGCAGATGTGGATAAGAGCATTGGAAAGATAGACGCTTTCGGCAGGGGCATGAGGGAAGCCGGACAGAAGATTGCCAACACATTCCGTACATTTGCGGATAAACCGGAAAAGGAGTATGGGGAGAAGAAGTTCTCAAAGACGGAACTGATTAAGAAGCCGTTTCAGGCAAAAAGAAAGCTGCTGTCCGGTATCTTAAATTGTGCAGATGCCGCCATACAAAAGACAGAGCAGCTTGCCGCAGATGTGAAAAAGTACCAGACGGATAAGGCAGAACAGGAAATGGGCAGCGTTGAAAGCAGGGAGCCTGTTAATCCGGCAGAACTTGCAGTAGCGGCAGAGCCGGAGTTCCAGTATGGGGCAGAGGCATTTGAAGCACACCAGCAGGAAACAGTGAAAGAAATGGCAAAGGATAAAGCAACAAAGAATGTTCCTGTAAAGAACGGAAAGAGCCGATAGGGAAAAGTCCTCTTGAATTGAACTTAGGTTTGATTCAGGGGGATTTTGTAGTTGAAGATTTTTCTATGTGTGAACATGAAACTTTCATAAGTGGATTTGGTGCAAAAAAATGTACTTTGTGATAAGCAGTTAAGTAAATTATGCGGATTATTATTATTGATAGTTATAATGGCATTTGTTCATTTGTTTTTTTAATCAAGTACTGAAAATTCACATTCTATTCACACAAATAGATTATAATAAAATAAACTATGATAAAAAGTGGGGTATAAATTTAGTAATGATTTATTAAGAAAAAACATTAGATTTGTACCAGAGGAGTTTTATGCAGAGTATATTGGTTGTTGAAGATGAGAAAGATACAAATGAAGCTATCTCGCAATATTTGCAGTATTTAGGTTATAAGGTAATATCTTGTTATGATGGGATAGAAGCCGTCAACAAATTTAGGGAAGAGTCCATTGATATAATTATTCTTGATATTATGCTTCCCGGAATTGACGGAATGGATGTGCTTAAAGAAATTAGGAAAAAAGACAGTACTCTTCCAGTTCTTATGCTGACGGCAATTAGTGAGGAGGATGTTCAGGCACAAAGTTTTGATAATCTTGCAGATGATTATATTACAAAGCCATTTTCAATGCTTATTCTTGGAAAGAGAGTTATGGCACTATTGCGAAGAACTGCGACAGAAACATGGAATTATAAGGAAATAAATGTTGATTTCTCAGGATATTCTGTAACGAAGAATGGAGATAGCATAGATGTTACTCCAAGAGAAATTGATGTATTGAAAATATTATTAAAAAACAAGGGACTTGTGTTATCAAGAGAACAGATCTTGAACACTGTTTGGGAAGAAAATTTTGAAGTAACAGATAGGATTGTAGATGTTTATATTAAAAATTTGAGAAAAAAACTTGGCATAGACTGTATTATAACAGTAAAAGGGGTAGGATACAAATTGGAGGAAGCTAATGAAAAAAATTAAGTTGTTTCCCAAAATATTTTTATGTATTGTTACCTTAATGATTTTGGTGATCATTGTGGCGCATGGGTTAATTTATTTTTTTATGCCAAATATCTATAATTGGTATCAAAAAGAGCTTATTAAAAATGATTTAGACCAGTTAGTAGAAAAATTGGAGGAAAGTGATGAAGAAGGGAAAATTAGTGTTGTTTCCCAGTTTGCAGCAAAGTGGAAAGCTGATATTTCTGTAAATCATTCTGGATTTATTTATGAAATTCAGTTATTGGGAGTTGAAAGCAAAAGAAAGGAAGATGGCGAAACTGAAAATGCTACCATCGTTGCCTATAAAGAAAATGATAATATAAAAATTGAAGTCCAAAAAAACACGGCAGAGAATACGGACTATTTTTATATAACAAAGACTTATGATCATGGAAATATTATAACTTTTGTATCTAGGGAACGCATAGAAGAGGCTGTAAAAGTGAGTTTGATTGTGCTTCCGATTACTGCAAGTATATCTATATTTATCTCAATAATTTTTTCATTGCTTTTGTCACACATTATTGTTAAACCGATTAAAGAAATTGACCAAAAAACAAAAGATATGCGATCTTTAAAAAAAGGGATAGTTTGTAAGATCGATACAGATGATGAAATAGGAGATTTGTCATCAAATATAGATATCCTGTATCAGTCATTTCTTACAACAATCTCAAATTTGGAAGAAAAAATCGACTTAGTATCTAGGGCAGAAGAGGAAAAGGTAGATTTTTTGCGAGCCGCATCTCATGAATTAAAAACACCGATTACAGCGGTAAGTGCAATGCTGGAAAATATGATTTTAAATTTTGGCTGTTATCAAGACAGAGATAAATATTTAGTAAAATGTAAAAGGCTTGTTGATGAATTGACCAATATGATTAGAAGAATTTTAGATAGTTCTGAAATTCGAGGAAGAACAGACATTGTATCTGAAACTTTTAATTTGTCAATACTTATTAATGAATTAATTGTCCCTTATCAAATACTTGCAAAAGCAAAGGGGATAGAATTTCAAGAAGAAATAGTTAATGATGTAGAGATAACTACAAAAAAGGAATTGCTAATTGAAGCTTTAAACAATATACTATCTAATGCTGTATTATATACAGAAAGTGAAAAATCAGTTAGGGTATTTCTAAGCGATACTGAAGCTAGAATTGAAAATGAGTGTATACCTATTGACGAGTATCATATTAAAAAAATTTTTTCTCCTTTTTATAGGTTGGAATATGATAGAAATAAAAATACTGGTGGAAATGGTTTGGGGTTATATATTGTTAATAAGACATTAGATCAGCTAGAAATACAGTACAAGTTTGAACCGTTGGAAGATAACTTAGGAATGGTTTTTATTATTAAACTTAATAATTTAATATGAAATCGGGGAGGAAGGACATTTTTATTGTTTTTCCTCCCCGATTTCATATTAGATTCACATCGGAAGAGTATATTATCAGCTATAATTTATGATGTGTAAGGGAGGTGGATTTTGATTGCGTTATGTGAAATTTTTATTATTAAAATATAGGGAAGGAGGAAAGTATGGGGATTTTAAGGAGAATACAGTTATTTATTGTTAGAAATAGTTCTAAAAACATTGTTATTTTTATGCTTCTAATGTTTATTACCGTATTTGTCTTAACATTGGTAAGTACAGTTGAAGGTGTTCAAAATGCTGGTGCTTCATTAAAAAAAGATATTCAAGCTTCATTTCGGATACAGGGAAACTATATAGAAAATATACAAGATGGAATATTTGAAACGTATCCTATAGATAAAAGCATTGCCGAAATGATTTCTTCTTATGAGGAAATAGCAGCATATAATATCACACAACGTACTGAGTATGTGGCAGAAGATTTGATACTTCCGTCAGGTCAATTGCAAGGCGAATTAATTGGAAATACGGATACTGGATTAAGCAATGATTTTCGAAAAAATACAGTTACCTTAATTAAAGGCAAATGTGTTTTTGAGGATGGTAAATGTGAGGCTGTTATTAGCAAAGAATTTGCAGAAGAGAATGAGTTAGATATTGATGATTCGCTTAACCTTAAAAATTTAGATGGGGAGTCATCTATTGTTTTTAAGGTTATCGGGATATATGAGGCAGGACAGAATGATGAATTTAATACAGATACTATTTTTACAAGTAATGAAGTTATCTGGAATATGTATTATGCGGGGGAGTTTGAAAAAATTCATGGGAGTGTTACCTTCTTCATATCTGATCCAGGAGCTATAGAAAATATTATTTTGGAAATTAAAGATAATATTCCAATCGATTGGAATCAATATGTAATTAATACGGATAAGGGGAATTACAATAAAGTATCTTATCAACTTCAAAGTATTGAGAAACTTTCGATCATTCTGACGGTGATTTCAGTGCTTATTGCCTTTGTTATTTTGATTCTTCTCCTTGTTGCAAGAACAAGAGAAAGGGTAACTGAAATAGGAATATTACTGTCTATTGGAGTCAATAAAGTAGAACTTATTATTCAATTTTTGGTGGAAGTAAACATTCTTTTGTTTTTTGCACTAATGGTGTCTTTGCCAGTATCATATTGTGTTATTCAAGAAATTGAAAAAATGTCTCCACTTGCAGAGATTTTTGTTAATTTAAGAGTAGACCGTTATGCTGTTGCATTACAATTTATGATGCAGCTATTTATAATTAACATAGCAAATCTATTATCAATGATGTCTATAATTAAGTATGAACCAAAAGAAATTATGTGTAAGGTGGAATAAGGAGGAGAAATGAATTTAATTCATAGAACAGGGTTATATTTGAGAAGAAAGAAAATTAAAAATGGTATATTACTGGTTATGTTGTTTGTTATTGGAGTATTAATTATATCAGGAATGGCAATTTTACGTTCAACAGATGATTCGGCTAGTAGTATGAGGAAAACAATAGGCGGTTCCGTTCATCTTTCGCTGGATGAAACAAATAATAGTAATTGGAAGTATACACAAGGAATTGGTGGAACCTCTGTAGAATATATAGGAACTCCGGTTACTGATGAAACAATCCGTGAAATTATGCAGATAGAAGGGATTACAGGGTATAATGCAGTGGGAGATGGAAGTATATTTGCAATAGATTTCAACTTAATTGAGGGATTTACATTTGGTGAAGGAAGCAACTATACAAGAATTCCATCTGTAACTAATAGTGAAAAGTTTAATTATTTTATTAGAGGAGCATTTGCTTTAAAAGAAGGGAGACACATTCAGGAATCAGATAATCATGTGGCTCTTATAAGTTCTGAATTGGCGGAACAAAATGGTCTGCAACTCGGTGATTCAATAAAAGTTAAATGCTGCTATGATGTAGGGGAGTATCCTGTAGTATCATTAAGCATAATAGGAATTTATGATTACAAAGGCGATAGTAGTGGGTTTAACACAACATCTACAGATAAAAGAAATCGAATAATAATAGATCATGATGCTATGCAGGAGATTATGCAAACAGATACTAGAGAATATACAAACGGAGTAGATTTTTTTGTAGAAGATCCACAAAATATAGGTGACTTAGTTGCAAAGATAAAAAAACTGAATTTGGATTGGAATGCGTTCTCCTTAACAGAAAATAATGATGAATATTTAGCGGTTGCAGCTTCGCTATTATCTATGGAAAAACTGGTAAGAACTATGACGGTTGGTATTATAATTTTATCCATAATAATTGGAAGTCTGGCTATGCAAATGTTTTTAAAACAGCGAAAGAAAGAAATTGGTATTCTGTTATCATTAGGATTTACTCCAAAAAATATTTTGTACCAAATCATACTTGAAACATTTTTGATAGCTATTATAGCATTTCCTATGAGTTATTTTGCCAGTGGATATGTGGCAGATGGAGCCAGCTTGTTACTTTATGATAAAGTATCCGAAAATCAGCCGGAAATAGAAATAGAATACCCGGATGATGGAACTGAATATTTAGATATTACAGGAAAGTATATTCCCTATAAAACTGAAAATTTACCCCGGATAGAAAACATTCAGGTTCGGATAATGCCGTTAGACTTAATACTTCTAATAATTGTTGGTGAAAGTATACTGATTGTAATCACGGTTGTTATATCTAAAAAGGAATTGACAGCATCACCGAGGAGTCTTTTGATGAATAAAAAATAGGAAGGAGAATATTGCAATGGAACTTGAGGTAAGGGATTTAAGATATACTTATAACAAAAAAAACGATCTTTTAAAAGGGATTAATATGAAAATGCAGTCAGGAAAACTGTACACTATATTAGGCGCATCTGGCTGTGGAAAAACTACATTATTGTCTATTTTGGGAGGATTAGATCAGGCATCATCGGGCAGCGTGATTTTTGATGGAAAAACTATACAAGAAATTGGAGAAGCAAAACATAGGAGGGACAATGTGGCATTTATATTTCAAAATTATAATCTTATAGATTATATGACCTCTTATGAAAATGTGAAACTGACTGCAAAACTTGATCCGACACCGATACTATTAGATTTGGGACTAAGTAAAGAAGAAATAAGAAGAAATGTTTTAAAATTGTCTGGAGGGCAGCAACAACGTGTAGCAGTTGCTAGAGCATTTGCTTCAGATAAAAGTCTTATTTTGGCAGATGAACCCACCGGAAACTTGGACGAGGATACAGCAGATTCAATATTTAAACTTTTAAAGGATAACGCTCATGAGAATAATAAGTGCGTGGTTGTCGTTACACATTCAAGTAGACTGGCGGCAATGTCAGACTATACGTTTAAATTGAGAAAAGGAAAAATTGAGAATAATTAGTTTATAAAAAGGAATTCGTCTTTGTAATAAGGCGGGTTCTTTTTTGTTGCAGTAAATAGGATATCTGCTAAAAATGTTTTGATTACAAAGAACTTAAAATTTGATATAAATATGCAAACTTATTTAATACTCTCAAATATCTATATTTCTTTCAAATAGAGTTATGCTTTATAAAATTACATGGGCACTTTACAAAATTACATTATTACAAAATTCGAGTTTTTTTATGTTATGCTAATATAGCACAGAGAGGAGAAGCCATGAAGAATAAAAGAAATTTAGCGTTTATATTAAATCTTATAATGCAAAATAAAATCTTGTTAATTATTAATATTGCACTAGCTATTATTACTTTTGGAATATATATATATGTACCAATGTTAGAGCAGAAAATTATTGATGATGGATTCTTAGATAAGAATTTTGAGAAGATGGTAAGTTTAGTGATTGTATCACTGGTTTTTGTTGTAATTCTTCATTCAATCAATTATCTGCAAGCAAGAATTGAAAATCGTCTTGTTGTAAAAGGAAGAGAGAACTTAAAGGTTGAAGCCCTTCATCATGGACTACGGTTGAAATTAGAGCATTTAAAAGAACGTGGATTGTACGCAATGATAACAGATGCAAATTATGATATTGCAAACATCATGGAGGTATTTAGCAGCGATTTTATTAATTTAATTGTAGAAATTATTAAAGTAGTTGGATATGGCGTGGGATTATTTTTATTAAATTGGAAAATGACAATAATTGTTTTATTAATAATACCAATTAAACTGTTATTATCCCATACAATAGGAAAAGCTAAAACAAAAAAAATGGAAGAACTGATTGAGATACAAAAGGAGATCTCTCTTTGGCAAAGTGATATTTATCCGGGTGTTTCAGAGATAAAAAACTGGAATTTGCACAATATTATTGAAGAGAAATATCGGAATTTAACTCATGATAGAGAAAAAATATCAAATGACTTAGATAGAATTTCCGCAATAAATTTACTATCAAAGAGTGTTTTAGAGAAAATTATATTCTCTGTGTTATATGTTTTTGCCGGAGTATTAATTATAAACGATAATTTAACACTTGGTACTTTTGTAGCGTTTACTACATATGCAACTTCCTTTTTTTATCCGGTTGATATTATTGCTAACATTAAAATGTATTTGGCAGAGATTATGCCATCAGTGGAAAGTTATCAATCCTATATGGAATTGAAAGAAGAAGTGGATCAGGGTACTGAGTTTATAAATAAGGAAAAGGTCGAGATTGAATTTCGAGATGTTGATTTTAATTACGTAGATAATGAAACAACATTAAGAGGTATTAATTTTAAAATTAAAAGCGGAGAGAAAGTTGCGTTTATTGGCAAAAACGGTAGTGGAAAAAGTACAATTGCTAATTTGTTGTTAAGGTACTATAAGCCGATGAATGGGGAGATAATTTTCAATGGAATGCCAATCGAAAATATAGAACTTGGCAATTATCGTAATCAATTTGCAGTAATGAACCAGACCGTATTTCTGTTCAATGAAACAATCATGGATAATATAACAATGTATGACAAAAACAGAAAGATGCAGCTTACAAATGATGAGGAAAAATTATTGGATTTTGTCAATGAGTATCCTGAAAAATTTCATACAATGGTGGGATTAAATGGAAGTAATTTATCAGGTGGTGAGAAACAGCGTATTGCATTAGCAAGAACGCTAAACAAAAGGGCAAGAATATTACTGTTGGATGAAGCTACATCTAATTGCGATAACAAGACAGAAAATATTATGAAGAATATTCTGAGAAATTCTTCGGATGATATTGTTATATGCATAACCCACAATTTATCTCAGATTGAAGATTTTGACAGGATTTATCTTTTAGATCAGGGACAAATTGTAAGAGAAGGAAGCTATAAAGAGGTATGTGATTTTTATGAGAGTGAGGGTGAAGTGTGATGATTGTTTATAGAGTATTTGAAACACCTTATAATAAATACCTATATGACAGAAATCAAAATGCGATTGTTAGAATTTCTGATGCAGAGTATGAGTTGCTTAACAAAGGTGACGTTGAAAATTCTTTGTTAGGTAGCCTTAAAGAAAGAGGATTTTTGTTAGAGAGTATTATCAAAGAAATAGAGCATCCGTTTACGGATAGGGTAGATTATTATACGGACAAGCGATTGTTTCAAATGATTTTACAGGTTACACAGTGTTGTAATCTGCGGTGCAGCTACTGTGCATATTCTGGTGAATATGAACATAGAGGACATTCAAATGCAAATATGAGTTGGGACGTTGCAAAGAAAGCAATTGATATGTTTGTACAAAGATCAAGAAATAATAAGATTATTGCGCTTGGTTTTTATGGTGGAGAGCCGCTTTTAAGATTTGAACTCATTAAGCAATGTGTAGCTTATCTTAAAGAGCAAGTTCCGGATAAGGAATTGATTTTTACAATGACAACAAACGGCACATTATTCACACGTGAAATTGCAGAATATTTGTCTAAGGATAAATGGAAGATTGTGATTAGTTTGGACGGATCACAAAAAGATCATGACAAAAATAGAAAATTTGCTGATGGAAGCGGTTCGTTTGACATTATAATGAAAAATGTAAAAGAAGTAAAGGAATTGTTTCCAGAACTTGTGAAAAATATCACATTTAACGCTGTGCTTAACGTTAATAGTAATTATAACTGTGTAAGAGACTATTTTGAAACCAGTGATGTTGTATGTGATTCGGACTTTATGTTGAATACTGTGGTAACTGAAAATAGAAAAGATAAGAACTTGATGTTTGGAACGGATTATTTTTTGGGACGATATTATGACTACTATTTAATGCTTATGAATATGATTGGAAAATGTAGATCTGAGTATGTACCTAAAAGTCTAAAAACGGAAGAATCACAGATTATAAATTTTTATAAGTCATTACATACAACTGAAGTTACGGGAAGAAAGTGTCATCATAGTGGTCCATGTATACCTGGGAAACAAAGATTATTTGTTTCCACAGAAGGGAAATTGTATCCGTGTGAAAAAGTGCCAGAATCTCATGATATGGAAATTGGAAACTTAGATGAAGGTTTTGATTTAAACAAAGTCAGGAAGATCCTAAATATAGGAGCGTTGTCAGAAAAGAAGTGCTTGCAATGTTGGGCAATTCATCATTGTAAAATATGTGTGAATAATTGTGTTTGTGAGGGGAAATTGTCTGCAAATGAAAAAGTTTCCTACTGCAAAGGATCACAAGAATTTGCGCTAGAAAGACTTAAACAGATTTGCTTACTTAAAGAATTGAAATATGACTTTGGGAGGTATGATTTTGAAGAAAATTCTAATATTTCCAATAAATGAGGAGAATAATTTTTGGAGAAGTTCCAGTGATTTACTTAATAATGTTGTTATTGGTGGATTAGTGGCAGAAAAAAATTCACCCTATATTGGGAAAACATATAATGCAGATAATGACGTAATAAAAGATGAATGGAAATCAGATATAAAACAATGCGATGAAATAATATTGTTTCCGGGCAACATAAGCGACGAACGCTATAGGGAAATCATAGAAGCAGGAAAAAGCTATGGTAAACCGATAATCGCAACTGATGAGGCATGGATAAATATTCCTTTGGAATGTCGGGCATATGTTACTAAATTTGAAATGCCACATATAGAATGTGAAATCCCCTCAGAATTGCATGATATTGATGTTCCGGTCATTACAGTTATGTCATTGGGGGAACATGCAGGAAAATTTGAAATTCAGTTGGAATTAAAGAGATATTTTGAAAGTAAGGGATATAATCTTCTGCAATTTTCATCCAAAGAATTTGGTGAAATTTTTAATATGAATCTTTTGCCGGATTTTATGAAGCAAGAGATGTCAATGCCCACTAAAATAAAATTGTTTAATGAGTACATATATAGAATGACGAGAGAACACCCTGAAACCGACCTAATTGTTATAGGGATACCGGGAGGTATTTATCCACATAATAAAATAATAGATAATTCCTATGGAGAATTAGCTATGGTGGTTTCTAAGGCTGTGCAAATTGACATTAACATAATGAGTATCTATTGTGTACAAGAATTAGTGGAAAAAGATTTAGAAGAGTTATCAGATTATACACATAAAGTTTTTAATTGTCAGACTGAGTTTTTCAATATCTCAAATACCTTTGGTGAATATGAGTATGACGGTATAGGTATGCAGTATCATTATTATGAGAAAAAAATCTTGCAGTCGTTTTTTGAAAAATCAGTTAAAGCAATGCTGTTTAATGCTTACTACAGCATTAATGTTAAAGAAGCAATTGAAAAGATGGAACAAGAACTGCTAGCAAATTATGAGGTGATCTAATGGAAAAGAGATATAGTGTCGTTGATATACAAAACGAAATTAAGTCTATTGCAAATAGGTATTTTAAAGTGCCGATTGAGAATGATACTAATCTGCTTTCCGTGTTTAGACCAGAAGAGGTTGTATACATTTCGGTGCATTTGGAGAAAAAATTTAATGTGGATTTTAGAGAAATATTGCAAAGAGATTACAGTATTTTGTCCATATCAAATTTATCTAAAAAAATTTGGGATAATCTTGCATATTAATGCAATTTTATTAATAAATGCGAAAGGAGGAGCCGTTATGAAAAGACTTCAGAAAAGAAACAATGTAGAAAAGAGATCTGTGGAGGCATTTGTAACCCGTGGATCTTGTAGCTGTGACTGTACCTGCATCACAGGAAATGTGAATTCTATTTTGGGTGATGGCGGACTGAACAAAGCTCTGGGTAAGAGTGCATAAGAGCTGCATGCAAACAAAGGTTTACATAGCTAAAAAGGAATTTCACAATTCAGCTTGCCGTTGATTACGGCAAGCTGTTTTTGACTAATCATTAAGAAAAGAAAAAAGTGAAAAGAGGTTTAATTTAGTTGAAAATAGCGGTTATTGATGATGGAATAGATAGTGCTTATATAAATCCAATAATAGTTGAATCTTTAGAGGTTCGAAATAAGTGTGTGATTCATTGCTCAGAAGTTAGAGGAATAACGCATGGGACAAAATGCGCTAAAGTTCTTTGGCTTGCAGCAGAAACTGATTCTTTTGAGCTTGTTAGTATAAAGATTTTAAAGGATAGTACTGATCGGGGGGAAATTGATGATTTAGTGATAGCTTTGGAGTGGTGCTATAACAATAAGATAAAGTTAATTAATCTTAGTGCTGGCTCTAATAGATATATTGATAAAATAAAATTATTACCTGTCGTTAAAAAAATTTCTGAAAAAGGTATTATTGTTGCCGCCTGTAATAATTCAAATACGTTGACATATCCGGCAAGTCTTAATGGGGTTATAGGTGTAAAGTGTGATAAAAGCGAAATTATTCCTGCTGGCAACTATTTTTATAATTCAAATGATATAAGAAATGTAGAAGTCACAGTGGGATCAATTTCCGACATACCAAAGTTTAGTGAATTAGATTTAGAAAAACATAATAGTTTTGTTGCACCATATATAACAGGTATTATTTCTAAAATGTTATTAAATGGGAAAGAAATCGGAGAAATTCAAAAAAGATTAGTTGATGGATCAATTGCCTTTAACTGTACATTCAATTTTGAAGAATGCAATATGAACAAGGCTTTTTTTGCAAATCCTTTTATTATTGCTCTAAAAAGTAATAGAGAGCTTGATCTGGGAAAATTGGTGATTGGATTGCGTAAAGAGGGTTATGAGGCTACTGCTATCACTTACAATTCATATAGTGGCAAAAGGGACGAAGAATTTTGTTTTGAATACTGGGTTAATATGTTTGACATTACAATAGAGAATTTCTTGAAATTAGTAGTTTATATAACTAGGGCAGATGTGTTGGTTGTTGATTATGAAATTTTGCGAAGGGTAAAGCAGCTTAGTATAGATTGTCTGTTAATTGTCGAAGAACAGAAAGCGGATTTTAAAAGAATAAATTATATAAAAAAGATAGGAGAGGAGAAAAGGCAAAAAAATACTTATAACCTTGATTTTGATGCACCTTTAAATATTAATGAAAAAGATTTCTATGATGGTGAACAGCTTTTGGATTATATATTGTTTAAAAACTTGGGTGATTATGCACGAATAGAAATAGGATACAATACAAAGATAGGAAGGGATTTCATTAAATGGCTTGTGCTTGAACTACAGTAAAAGATAATAATATTGTAATTAAATATACCTATATATGGTAGATAATAGAATGGTTTGATACATTAAAAAATCGTATATATGTGTATATAATATAAATATTATATTTATTGGAGGTTCATATGCCCCGAAATAAACAAATTAGCAGGGCGGGTAAGCCGCATAATATAGAAATGGGAAAAAGATTGAGACTTATACGTTTGCAGAAGGATTTAACTCAAGAAGCGTTTGCAGAAATATTAGAATTGAGTACACCGTATTATGGAAAAATTGAACGTGGCGAAAATGGACTTTCGCTCCAAAAATTGCAGATACTTCATAAAAAATTGGGTATAGATTTGACATATTTGATTACAGGTGAAAGGGAAGCGAAATTTTCCATTGACGAAATAATCAAAGGATGTCCAGAGGAAAAAAGAATTAAATTAGCAATGTTGATTAATTTGGCAATAGAATTAGTAAAAGAGGAATGAGATGTTGGAAATAGCTATTTGTGATGATGAGATGTCGGTTCTTTCTCAAGTTGAAGAGTTAGTTTTTAAGTTAGCAGATAAACACGATATGAAAATAGAAGTTGATTGCTATAGAGATGGTAGCGAACTTGCAGATAATGTGGATGAAGGGAAAAGATACGATATAATTTATCTTGATATTGAGATGGAACGAGAAAATGGCGTAACGGTGGCAAGACGCATAAGGGAAAAGGATAAGGATGCTTTACTAATATATGTAACAAGTCATGAAAGCTTTGCTAAAGAGGCATTTGAGGTATCAGCCTATAGATTTATTACAAAACCAATTGACGGTATGCTATTTGAAAAATATTTTGTTAGTGCTTGTGACGAAATAGAATTATTGCCACGCTTTTTCCATTTTCAATATAATAAGGTTCCTTATATGGTTGCGATCAATGAGATTATATATTTACAGAGCGATTTAAGAGTTACATATATTATTACTAAAGACAATAGTCAGAAGTGTTATGAAAAATTGAATGATATAGAAGATAAATTTAATAAACTTGGAATTAGATTTTTAAGACCTCATCAATCTTTTCTTGTAAACGCCAAATATATTGAAATTTATACATATGATTCTTTAACCTTGCGGGATGGAACTACTATTTCTATAAGCGCAAGACGGAGAAAAGTATTTAATGAGCAATTCTGTAAATTGAAAGGAGATTCTATTATTGTTTGAAAAGTTCAGCATAGTGATTTCCGGTAATGTTGAGGCTGTTCTGTCAGTGGCAATACTCAGATATTATTTTAGTATATTTTTGAAAAAGACCTATCACAAATACATAACAGAAACAGTTTG
>OFGG01001428.1_pt1 | contig 15639 bp, 13 predicted proteins | sample 1521701 | NCBI WGS metagenome assembly OFGG01 (sample SAMEA3504081, study PRJEB24116) | mouse gut metagenome | biome: mouse gut; feature: mouse-associated habitat; material: faeces | place: Denmark | collected 2011
TTAGGACTTCATTGTGCTTTTGCGAACCTTGACAATTTCATACATCTTTCAGGAGATTGATACCAGGTGCTGTAGATAGTGTGCATGGACGCGCGCCTGCAGCTTAAAGATTACACAGTAACGCCGGATACATGGCCGGAAAGGGCATAGGAACTGGCTTCTGGAAGATCAACAACATTAATAATTTAAAATTTACAAGGCAGCAAAAGGGACGTATAATAGAAATATGAGGAGTTTTGGCTATACGTTACCTATGCTGTCAAAAGAAAGGAGTACATATGACAGCAAATTCTAACCAAGAAACATCTGCTGTACATTCAGAAGGATCAACGACCTACTCTGTACAAGAAATTGCCGTCATTTTAGGTATAAGCAAGAAATTAGCATATAAATTATGTGAAGAGAACTGCTTTATCTCAAAACGAATCGGCAGAATCATACGGATAAATAAAAGATCCTTTGAGGACTGGCTGAATAGCGGAGCTAATTAAAAAAGGAGAAAACGTATGGCTACGATTATTAAACGTAAGAAGAAATATTCTGTTGTTTACTATTATGAGGATGAAAAGGGAGAGAAAAAGCAAAAGTGGGAAACATATAATACACCTGCAGAAGCCAAGAAGCGAAAAGTTGAAATTGAGTCAGAACAAATAAACGGAACATTTATTCCACCAAAGGATATTAAAGTAAAAGATTTCTTATATGATTTCATCAAAATTTATGGCAGTGCTCACTGGGCACTATCTACCTACGAGTCAAATTGTGCACTGATAGCAAATTACATCAATCCGATCATTGGGGATTTACCAATACAAAGTATCACTCCAAAAGTAGTTGATGAATACTATCAGACCCTTAAAAAGACAAAATCAGTGGTGAAAAGAAATATGAAACCAAGATCTGAATATGTAACATCTGGTGTTATTAACAGTGTCCACAAAGTTTTAAGGTGTGCTTTTGATCAGGCTGTAAAATGGGAGATGATCTCAAGGAATCCGTTTCCAATGGCTAATCGTCCAAAGACCAATTACAAGAAAAGAGAGATTTGGGATGCTGAAATGATTCGTACTGCTCTGGATGGCTGCAAAGAACCAAAATTATATATAGCCATGAATCTGGCATTTGCATGTTCTTTGCGTTTGGGTGAGATCATTGGCCTTCAGTGGGACAATGTTCACATCTCAGATGCTGATATAGCTGCTGATGATGCACATGTGATTATTATGCAGGAACTTTCAAGAGTATCCAAGGATGCAAGACAGTTTATGGATGAAAAAGATATTATTCAGGTCTTTCCTTCTATGATGAATGGAACCAGCACCAATTTGATATTAAAAACCCCTAAAACTGAATCCAGCGTCCGTAAGGTATGGCTTCCTAAAACAGTTGCCTATATTTTGACAAAATGGAAAGAAGAACAGGAAGAGGTAAAATCGTTCTTTGGCGATGAATATTACGACTATAACCTGGTCGTTGCTTTACCCAATGGCAGACCATGCGAATCCAGAGTTATAGAGAAGGAATTTAATAAGTTAAAAGAAAAACTAAACCTTCCCAATGTTGTTTTTCATTCTCTCAGACATTCAAGTACGACTTACAAATTGAAATTAAACAAAGGGGATATTAAGGCAACACAGGGCGATACCGGACATGCACAGATTGATATGATTACAGATGTATATGCACATATTCTTGATGAAGATCGAAAGGTCAATGCCCAAAGGTTTGAAGAGGCTTTTTATGCTAATTGTGATCTGCGGAAAATCACTCCGCCTGAAGAAGAGAAATTGGCGCCAGAGGTAACAAATATTGTACAACTGCTTCAGGACTCCCCTGAATTAACATCTATGCTGAGTAATTTAATTGCACAAGCTGGAACAAAGGCGAATTGAATTATCAAGATTACCTTATTAGCAGATTTTTGGCTAATATTTCTTATTAGCAGGCTATTAGCAACTGTTCGAATCCTTAAAATAATAGTTCGTCCACCAATTAGCAGGATATTCACTAAATATGCATTTAGAATTTTTACAATTTGAATCATGCATATGTGATTTTTCAAAAAGAGAAAGTGCCGGAAATCCTTGATTTCCAGCACCCTTAGCGTCCCTGAGACGATTTGAACGTCCGACCCTTCGCTTAGGAGGCGAATGCTCTATCCCCTGAGCTACAGAGACACTTAAACAATATTGAAATATATTTTCAACGATGTTTATTATACTTTAACTTCAGAGAATTGTCAATGGTCAGCAATCTTCTTTACCATTTTTCTTTACCATTTCTGAAATTTAAAGAGAAATTTAAAGCTCTCGTTTTGTACCACATTCCGTACAGAACAGAGAATCATCATCCAGTACTGTGCCGCAATTCTTACAGATATTGCCGGACGGAGCCGTCTCGGGTTTTTCCAAAGATACTCGTGCGACGGTTGTTTCGGAAGCAGACGCCTGATCCGTCTCTGAAAAAGATTCTGGTATTGGTTCATGAACGGTTTCCGAGGACGAATCCGACACTAATGCGGAACCTGATTCAGAGGATGGCTCTGAATCAGGCGCGGAGTCAGGTTCCGGTAACTGTTCTGACGCCGATGCAGAGATCGTCTCGGAGAAAGAATTTGATACAGGTACGGAGTCAGCATCCGGCGATGAATTTTCTGTCGGTGGAAGAACCGGCTCTGGGGACACAATCGTCTCAAAATCAGGATTTGAATTCATTACTGGTTCAGTAACAGGGCTTGAATTCATTACTGATTCAGTAGGCGGAAGCTGGGTTCCGCATTCTACACAGAACATTGAATCATCGGTATTCGCAAATCCACATCTTGGGCAGCAGCGTTCTTTGATAACCGGAGTGTTTGTATAGGACGGCGTAACAGAAGTAGACGCTCCCTGAAGATTCTGGAAGGAATTCGGTGAAGGAACAGGAGTCGGTGCGGCTTGTGAAAGCAGAGTTCCGCATTCTACACAAAACCTGGCATCATCGGCATTTTTTGTTTGGCATTTTGGACAGCAGCGTCCGCCTTCAGCAGGAGCAGGCGCTGGGATTGTGAATAAAGGTGCGCCGCAGCTGACACAAAATTTAGCGTTTGCATTGTTATTAAAACCGCAGTGAGGACATGAATTTACAGCGGTCGCCTGTTGCAGTTCAACTTGAAGTTGCTGGTTTTCGGCTCTTAATCGAAGGATTTCAGAAAAGAGAGCATTATATTCTGTATTAAGTTCATTGATATGATTATTCACGCATTGAACTCCTACTTGATAGGTAAGTTTGTCGATCATTCTGTCGTTCGACTTAATCATATTACTGAGGCGGACACTTTCAGTTGCTGATTTTGCTTTTTGTGAAACACCTTGCCCGGCAATTGTGATTGATTCTTTCATTTTGTCAAATAATTCCATTGATATTCCTCCTTTGTATTAATTATCGCTCGAATATATCCGTCAATATCGGTATGTATTAGTATCCTAAATAAGCGGCAGGTTCTTTTATAATTGCCTGAACAGAACCTGTTGAAATTCATTATACTAAATGTTTTGGCCATTCACAAGTATTGAATCTGTGAAATTCATGTGAACCTCAAAAATTGAATTAAGAAATTCGTGTGAACCTCGAAGTTATCAAAAAGGATAAGGCATAGCCTTATCCCTGAAACATATTTTCCACGTAATTCTGCATCTCTTCGCGGCTTTTCATTTGGCGTGACCCATCTACGATGCGTTGCTGCTCATCCGGCGAAAGCGACGCGAATTGTGTAAGGATGTCGGTGTGCTGTGCCAGCGACATAGTAAATCCAATTGGAAATTCATCTTGAAAAGTCATGTTCTATCACCTCGAGACTAGTGTACTGACACATTCAGAGACGAATATGTCAGTACATTAAGTATGTACATAAGCAGAATGAAATATGCTGAAGAATCAGGAGATTCATATTATTCTCAAATTTTATGGAGTATTAATTCATAGTTTCTTAATTATTATTTAATTCTTTTGCTATATCAAAAATTAGAAAAATATTGTATAATATTTCACATCACTTTAATTTCAGGAGTGCATACATGAACAGACCAGTCTTAGGGATTCCACAGAATACAATAGAGATTTTGCAAAGATATAATTTTTCATTTCAGAAAAAATTCGGACAAAACTTTCTAATTGACCCTCATGTATTAGACAAGATTATAAATGCGGCCAAGATCAGTAAAGAAGATATGGTGTTGGAGATCGGCCCGGGGATTGGCACGATGACGCAGTATCTGGCGGAGACAGCGGGAAAAGTCATAGCGGTAGAGATCGATAAAAACCTGATTCCCATACTTACTGACACACTTGACGGATATAAAAATGTGAAGATTATTAATGAGGATATTCTGAAAATAGATATCAATAAGCTTGTAATGGAGGAAAATGGCGGAAAACCAGTGAAAGTAGCGGCAAATCTCCCATACTATATTACGACGCCGATCATTATGGGATTGTTCGAGAGTCATGTGCCAGTAGAAAGTATCACGGTTATGGTGCAGAAGGAAGTCGCGGATCGGATGCAGACAGGACCTGGAAGCAAGGATTATGGAGCGCTGTCGTTAGCCGTTCAGTATTATGCCAGTCCTTACATCGTGGCGAATGTTCCGCCGAATTGTTTTATGCCGAGACCGAAGGTAGGATCTGCGGAGATTAGGTTGGATTGCCATAAGAAACCGCCGGTAGAAGTTAAGGACGAACATTTATTGTTTGATATCATCAGAGCCTCTTTTAATCAGAGGCGCAAGACGCTTGTAAACGGACTGAATAATTCGGACAAGCTGGCATTTTCAAAAGAGACGATTATCCGGGCGGTAGAGAGACTGAGCAGAGGAGCAAGCGTCAGGGGGGAATCTCTTACTCTGGAAGAGTTTGCTGAATTGAGTGATTATCTGGCGGATAGCCGGTTGGAACATTAATGTTCTTTCCCTTTATATTCAGCGAAGTTTATCAAAAATGAATGTGTCGGTATACAAGAATAATCTGGCATCTGCCTGAAGATGAAAGGGGATCTTCACAGGCGCCGTTTACATAAAGTAACTGTTGTTTTATAAGATATGGAGAGGAGAGATTTGATGGAGAGGAGAAACGAATTCTCATTATTTGAGATCACACCGGAGATAGAACATTTTGCTGAGCTGTGTTCACAGAAAAATGAGATTAACAAGGAACTTTATACAAAATATGAGGTAAAGAGAGGTTTGCGCGATCTGAACGGAAAGGGCGTCCTTGCGGGCCTGACGAATATCTCCGACGTATGCGCGAAGAAGATGGTGAACGGGGAAGAAGTTCCGTGTGAAGGAAATCTTTATTATCGCGGGTACAATATCAAGGATCTGGTAAAAGGATTTTTATCAGACAATCATTTTGGTTTTGAGGAGATTACATATCTGCTGCTGTTCGGAGAACTTCCAAATGAAAAGGAGCTGGCTGTATTTCACGAAATGCTGGTGGAACGCCGTACGCTGCCGCCGACTTTTGTGAGAGATGTAATCATGAAGGCGCCAAGCAAAGACATGATGATCAGTCTGTCCAGATCTATTCTGAATCTGTATTCTTATGATGATAAGGCGGACGATACGTCGCTGCCGAACGTGCTGCGTCAATGCCTGAATCTGATCAGTGAATTCCCGATGTTGATGGTATATGGTTATCATGCATACAACTACCGTCAGGGGAAAGACATGTTCATCTACGCGCCGTCACCGGAATTGTCTACGGCCGAGAATATCCTGATGATGCTTCGTGAGGATCGGAAGTATACGGCGCTTGAGGCAAAGATTCTTGATATGGCGCTTGTGCTTCATATGGATCATGGCGGTGGAAATAATTCGACATTTACCACGCATGTGGTTACTTCTTCCGGAACAGATACTTATTCTACAATCGCGGCGGCGCTTGCGTCTCTGAAGGGACCGAAGCATGGCGGAGCCAATATCAAGGTGACTCAGATGTTTGAAGATATGAAGAAGGTTGTGAAGGATTGGAAGGACGAGGACGAGGTACGCCGGTATCTTTGCAATCTTCTGGAGAAGAAGGCGTTTGATAATAAAGGATTAATCTATGGAATGGGCCACGCGATCTATTCCGTATCGGATCCGAGAGCAGATATCTTCAAGGGGTTTGTGAAGCAGCTTGCCCAGGAAAAGAACTGTGAGGATGAATACGCCCTTTATGAGATGGTGGAACATATGGCGCCGAAGGTGATCGCAGAGAGAAGAAAGATCTATAAGGGCGTTAATGCGAATGTGGATTTCTACAGCGGGCTTGTATATAGTATGCTGGATTTACCGCCGGCTCTGTATACGCCGATTTTTGCTGCAGCACGTATTGTAGGGTGGAGCGCCCACCGTCTGGAGGAATTAAGGAACGTTGACAAGATCATTCGTCCGGCGTACAGGCCGTTGGCAGATCATAGGGAATATGTAAAGATGAAAGACAGATAGGTACAGACAGGTATAAGGTAAGATGAAAAAAGATTTTTATTATCTATCCAGAGATGGAAAAACTCAGATTCATGCGATAAAATGGATACCGAAAGGCGAAATCAGAGGAATACTGCAGATTTGCCATGGTATGGTGGAATATATTGAACGCTATGACGAATTTGCTTCTTATATGTGTGAACAAGGCTATTGTGTGATCGGGCATGATCACTTAGGTCATGGAAAATCGATCAATACGGAAGCGGATTATGGATATTTTCCGGAACAGGACGGGAATCGGTTTGTGATAGGCGATGTACAGCAGTTGAGGGTAATGACGGAGAAAGAACATGCGAATCTGCCGTATCTGATGCTGGGGCATAGTATGGGTTCTTTCCTTCTCCGGCAGTATCTGACGATGTACGGAGAAGGGCTTGCGGGCGCGGTAATTATGGGAACCGGATATCAGCCGATGGCGGTACTTGTGGCAGGTCAGCAGTTATGCAGGATCACGGCGTTTTTTAAGGGATGGAGGTATCGCAGTAAGTTCGTAGATAATCTGAGTTTCGGCGGGTTTAATAAGAGATTCGAACCCGGCGAGACTGCCAGGGATTGGGTTACGTCGGATCGGAAGCTTTGCAGGAAATATGTGGAGGATCCTTTGTGTATGTTCAGATTTACTCTGGGCGGATATTATCAGATGTTCGAGGGAATGAAAGTTCTTGCAAGGAAAGAAAGTATAGAGCGTATTCCGAAGGATCTGCCTATATTATTTACCGCCGGAATGGATGATCCGGTGGGAGCGTTCGGCAAGAACGTGAAAAAAGTATATAAGAAGTATAAAGATTCAGGTATAGAGAAGACGGCTATTAAATTATATGCGGGCAGCAGGCATGAGATCCTGAATGAGACGAACCGGGAGCAGGTATACGAAGATCTGTATAGTTGGTGTGAACGTTGTGTGAAGAGAGAACGGTCGATACATTAGGGTACTGTCAGCAAAAGGGATTATTTAACAGATATTCCCTTAACTTTTCTTTTTTTTCGCCGATAATACTGATATGAACATAGAAAATATTTTTTCAAAAAAATGAAATGAAAGAAAAGGGGGCAATACAGATGAAAATCGATGACCTTTATTATCAGAATGTCCAGACAGCTACAGGTTATGCTTCTGTAAGCGCAAATCGCGCGGCGGCAATGGATAAGGTAGCCGAGGAAAAGGGTAAGGATGCGGTAAAAGGCGTAGATAACAATACGTCAAAGACGAATACAGACCGCGTAGAATTCAGCAAGGATACGAGAGTTACAAATAAGATGAGTGACTCCGAAAGAGCGGCGCTGGTAAAGAGCCTGAAAGCAGATCTGGATAACCAGATGTCACGTTTTACCAATATGATGACCCAGATGTTCCAGAAACAGGGAATTACGGGCGCTGCCGCACAGGGCGGAGACGCGATGTGGAGAATGATTGCCAGTGGTAATTACACGGTAGACGCACAGACGAAAGCCGACGCACAGGAGGCTATCTCTGAGGACGGATACTGGGGAGTGAAGCAGACATCACAGAGAATCTTTGATTTTGCTTATGCATTGGCAGGAGATGATCCGGAGAAGATGAAAAAGATGCAGGACGCGATAGAGAAGGGCTTTGAGCAGGCGACGAAGTCATGGGGCGGCAAACTTCCGTCTATTACGGATGAGACGCACAGCGCGATCGGAGATCTGTTCGATAGCTATTATGAGAAGGCTGGAAAAGCAGAATAGAGAAGAGATTTGGAAGTATGCGGAAGGGAACGGGAGAAGATACTCACGTTCCCTTTTTGAATATGGCGGTTAATAACCGAAGAGTTATCTGCGATGAACGATGTGTTATTCTTGGAGTTATTTGAAGGATTTCCGGAATTTCCAAACTTTGCAAAATATGCGCTAAGGAGGTACGGTTATGCCAGGAGTGAAAGAAGCGGGAAATTCTCAGGCTTCCGCGGCAGCAGCTGCGGCAGTGGCCGTTACGGATACAAGGCTTGCCGGAAAAAGCGCGAAGCTTGCCGCGGGGCAGGTATTGATTGAGGAGGCGGCCAGACATGCGGCAGAGATGAAGGAAGAGATTCTGAAAGAGAGCGCTTCAAGAAAAGAAGAAAATAAGGACGAAGGGGATCGGACGGAAGAAAAGCGGGACGCGTCGGAGCTTTCTGGACAAAGTAAATGGTTCGGAATAGAGAAAAAGCTTCTGAAGGATGAGGATATAAAGTGGACCCTGGAGATGATGAAGGAGCAGTGGGAGGCATTTCAGAACTGGATACCGGCAGGAGACAGGGGGTTATCAGAGCATCTGGACGAATTGTCCGGGCTTTATCTCGCCCTTTTGGAAGCGATCCTGACACATACGGCAGGAGAGGAGCAGGCGATTCAGATAGACAGGCTGAACGAGATCCTGGTCTTAAAGCTGACTCTTTTGATGGATGTGGATCTGAAAGACTTGATGGATATGCTGGAACAGACGGGTCAGAAGGAGACGCTTAATCTGATTAAATCAAGTGTATATAAACAAACGACTGGTGAGTCGATCTCCGCCAGGGCTGCGGGCAGATTCTTTGCACGGGGGAATGTGAATTCTACGGGAAATAATACCCGATATTTTATGCCGGAATCACAGGGGCAGGGAGCAGTAAGCGGCAGGGGCAAGAATGGTATGTATACCGCTTCCGCCTCTCCTGCTTCTGCCGGTGGTCTGTCCGCAGCATCTGAGGAGGGAAGATTTTATGAATTGACGAAGGACAGGAACGTCCGGATGAGTCAGTCGCTGGATATACGCCGGCAGTCGGGCGAGCTGCAGATGAGCCAGAGGGCAAGGAATGTAAGCAATGCCAGGGGAAGCGTTATCGCAGGCGGGAATGGGGACGGCGGTCTTCTGGGAAGTAAGACGATGCCCGGCGGGAAAGAACTGGCCGGAGCGAACCGTTTTGCCGCCCACATGAACGGAAGCGGTAATCTGTTCACCAATCCGGCGATCAATGCGAGGAATGAAGAAGTGTTGGGACTGCTTGCGGCGGTGACTTCTATAAAAGGACAGATATATGCCGCGAATTCCGGGAGGAATAATGCGGTAAACTCATCTTTAAAGAACGCCCTCAACCAAATGATCGATTATTATCTGACCCGGAAGGGGGCTTATAGAGTATACGGATATACGACGAATGTATATGAGAAGACCCACAGTCCCCAGAAAGCAATCGAGGAAGGGACAGAGTATGCATACCGGCTCTTTATGGAGAAGAAGGGAGACGCGGCGTACCGGCAGCAGGCGGCGTATTCTGAGGAAGCGGGATTCTTTCAGAAGCTGTTAAAGGGTCAGTCCGCCCAGGCGGAGCTGCTTCGGGGTATGCGGATATTGGAAGGAAACTGGAAGGATTTTCTTAAGTCTATCGGCGAGAGCGAGAAGAAAGGTATCACCCTGAAGATGCAGAAACACAGCCCATGGGGGATGTTGATGGAGCCGATGAGTCTTGATAAAGATAAAGGAGAAGCGAAAGAGAAAAAGGTCGTATTGACAGAGATCGCGTGCGTAGCTGCGCTGATAATAATATATCTTTGCTTCCGCATGTTTTTTTAGAATAACAACCTGTAGAAAAATAATCTTAAGTGTGCCTCTTGACAATCAGGACGGGCATATGTTAGGATTTTGAACATAGTTATAAAGAAAACGCAACGACGAAGAGAGTAAGTCTTTTGAAATCTTACAGAGAGATCCCGTAGAACGTTGTTCGGAACCATGCTTTCAAAGAAACGGGCTGAAGGGTGGGGATGCTGAGAGGGATAGACGGAGAATGGCTGAAGATGGCTTTCGAGCGGCGCACCGACTATAAGTTATCTTGTATAGGCTGCGATGGGTTCGCCCGTTATAGCGAAAGAGTGTCATCGGCACTTAACGAGGTCTTGTCCGCGAGGGCAGGATGAAGCAGGAGTGGTAACACGGTAAGATTCCGTCTTCTGGATATATGATATCAATATATCCGGGAGACGTTTTTTGATACAGGGAAACTTCGTTCCTTATATCATAAAACCCTCCGGCATACTGCACACTCTTTTATTATATTTCTACGTAATATGCAGATCAGATGCCCGTCAGTTTCAACCGGTACAGACCGGTATAAGCCGATATAGCGGTATAAACAGAAGCAGGCGGAAGCATCCTTTAAGAAGAAGGGAGAGGAAAAGAGATGAGTGAAAAACCAAAGTATTATATCACAACGGCGATTGCTTACACATCAGGGAAACCCCATATCGGGAATACCTATGAGATTGTTCTGGCAGACGCGATCGCTAGATATAAGAGAAGCCAAGGGTACGACGTGTTCTTCCAGACGGGAACAGACGAGCATGGTCAGAAGATTGAATTAAAAGCCAAAGAAGCGGGCATTACGCCGAAAGAATATGTAGACCAGGTGGCTGGAGAGATTCGCCGGATCTGGGATCTGATGAATACTTCCTACGATAAATTCATCCGTACAACGGATGAGGATCATGAGAAGCAGATTCAGAAGATATTCAAGAAGATGTATGAGAAGGGAGATATTTACAAAGGGTATTATGAGGGAATGTATTGTACCCCCTGCGAGTCTTTCTTTACGGAGTCGCAGCTTGTAGACGGTAAATGTCCGGACTGCGGGCGTGAAGTACAGCCGGCGAAGGAAGAGGCATATTTCTTCAAGATGAGCAAATACGCGGATCGTCTTATCGAGCATATCAACACACATCCGGAATTTATTCAGCCGGTATCGCGGAAAAATGAGATGATGAATAATTTCCTGCTTCCCGGCCTGCAGGACTTGTGTGTGTCCAGAACCTCTTTTAAATGGGGAATCCCGGTAGATTTTGACGACAAGCATGTGGTCTATGTGTGGCTGGATGCGCTGACAAATTATATTACCGGAATCGGATATGACGCAGATGGCAATAGTACGGAGCAATATGGGAAAAACTGGCCGGCGGATTTACATTTGATTGGTAAAGATTTAGAATATGGTGGAAGAACAGTGTTGTGGCAATCTGCTATAAAAATGTATACGCAACATCCATTATTAGGTAATGGGGCACAACTTATACTTATGAATAAGACGGCACAAACGCAAGCGCATAACTTCTATCTTGATCAACTGGCAAGATTTGGCACACTACCTTTGTTAGTTATATTAACTAATATTATATGTATTGTTTCTTTGTCGATCAAGAGAGATAATAAGAAAGTTGTTGCATTAAAAAGTGTTTTTATTTTTTCCTTTTTATTGCATTGCATTTTTGACACAACGTCTATTCGTTTTCTTGTATTAATTATGACAGTAATAGAATGTAGTGGAAGTAATATAAATAAAAAATTTTCCATTCTGAAGAAAAAGGATTTACAAATATGATTCCTATTGCCTTTATCACCGATAATAATTATTTTATGCCTACTATGGTAGCTATTCAATCTTTGATTGATAAGAAAGAAGATTCAGACCCACAAATTTATATTCTCGGTATAAATTTGTGTTTGGCAAATGAAAGATTTCTGAATAATTACCAAAATAATGAAAGTAACATTATATATCATCCTGTAGCTTTTTCATTATATGAGGATTTTATTACAAAAGAAGGACAGTATGTTTCCATAGCCGCTCTGGTGAAGTTTCAATTAGCAGAGTTATTTCCAGAATTTGATAAACTGCTATATTTAGACAGTGACATCATTATAAGACATAGTCTTCAACCACTATATGATACAGATTTAGAAAATAATTATGCTGCAGTTGTGAAAGATTTAATGGCCATAAAACAAAAAGATAATGAACGATTAGGCCTGAATACCTATTTTAACTCCGGAGTTCTTTTATTGAATTGTAAAAAGATTCGAGAAGAGCACCTGTTTGAAAAATTATTAAAGGAAAAAAGAAATAATACTGCGCTTCACTATATGGACCAAGATGTATTTAATGTAATTTTTAATAACAATGTAAAGTTTATAAATGTTATAAATAATTATCAGACTTATTATGGAAATCTCAATATAGTAAATATTAATATGCACTTTGAAAGATCATATGCCAGTCAGAAAAGTTTGGATAAAGAAATTATTGTTTTACATCTTGCCGGTCGTTGTAAACCATGGAATTCAAAATCCGTAAATTATTATGAAGAATGGTTACAGTATTATAAAAAATTAAATAGAGATGAGAGTGAACTTAAAGATAAACCGTATGAAATAACTAATTACTTTTTTACAAAAAGATATGTTGGGGATAAAGATACGTTTGTATTAATAAAAAAGAAGAAGGTATTAAAACGTCACATAGAAAACGGTACAGCCTTATATACTTTTTTGGGATTATTTAAAATTAGACTAAAATATATCTTATAGATAATGGGAGTGGAAAATGATAAAAACTATTTTTAAAGATCTCAAAAGAATATATTTTACTCAAAAAATAAAGTGGCAGGCATTACAGTATGGTAGATTACTTATGGTCAACCATAATTCTAATGTCACTAAAAAAACGGTTCTCGGAAATAATATCAATTTCAATGGAATGAATATCACAGGCAATGGCAATGTGCGAATTGGGAATAATTTCCACTCAGGAAAAGAATGTCTAATGATCTCTCAAAATCATAACTATGATTTTGGAAATGCAATTCCGTATGATGACACATATGTATGTAAAGATATAATTATAGAGAATAATGTATGGCTGGGAGAAAGAGTTATCGTATTAGGAGGAGTCACTATTGGAGAAGGAGCTATTATTCAGGCGGGAAGCGTAGTGACTTCTGATATACCTAAATGTGCAATTGCAGGTGGACATCCTGCTAAAGTGTTTAAGTATAGAGATATTGAGCATTACGAAAAATTAAAGGCAGAAAATAAATTTTTCTAAAGGCTGATTATTATGGATAATGATAAAAAAGCACTACAATCAGGAGTGTGGTATACTATTTCCAATTTTCTTGTAAAGAGCATTGGATTTATAACTACGCCAATATTCACAAGATTATTAAGCAAAGAGGAGTTTGGATTATATAATAATTATACATCATGGCTCAGCATCCTGAGTATTTTTATTACTTTAAATTTGGAATCGACATTAATCAGTGCAAGATATGAATACAAAGATGACTTCGATAATTATATATTTTCAATGCTTTGCCTTAGCTCACTCTCGACGGTCATTTGGTTTATCTTATTTCATTTTCTATCTGATTTTGTGGTGGAGTATACAAGTGTTGATCATATATATCTAAATGTTATGTTAGTATATTTGTTTTTTTTCCCTGCAATCACCATGTTTCAGATGAGAGAAAGATATTTTTTTGAGTATAAAAAAACAGTGGTTATAAGTCTTTTACTTGCTGCCAGTACAGCACTACTCTCTGTGGTATTGGTCCTTGCAGTAAGAGATCGCTTGTGGGGAAGGATTACTGGTTCGGTAATACCGACCATAATTTTGGGACTTTTAATCTACCTCTTTTTGGGTTATAAGGCCAGGAGATTTAAATTAGCTTATTGGAAGTATGCATTGCCTATCTGTCTGCCATATATCCCGCATCTGCTTGCAGGTGTTCTTCTGAATTCCATGGATCGGATTATGATTCAGCGATGGTGTGGTTCCGAGGCCACAGCAATGTACAGCCTGGCGTATAGTTGTGGGGCGATTGTTGCATTACTTGTTAATTCTCTCAATTCGGCATATGCTCCTTGGTTGGGAGAAAAACTTTCACAAAACAATTATAAAGAAATATATGATTTTTCTAAAAAATATATATATTTTTTTCTGATATTTTCAATAGGAATTATGTTGATTGCCCCAGAAATATTGTGGTTCTTAGGTGGAGATACGTATCGTAACGCCAAGTATGTAATAACGCCTGTTGCGATGGGATGCGTGTGTCAGTTTTTATACACAATGTTTGGCAATGTAGAACAATTTAAGAAAAAAACAATTGGAATGGCTTCAGCTACAGTTATTGCGGCAGCGATCAATTATATACTTAATTATTTAATGATTCCCAGATTTGGTTATTTTGCAGCCGCATATACAACGCTGGTCGGATATTTATGCTTACTGGGAATGCATATGTTTTTGGTTTTCAAAATTGGATTGAAGACTGTATACAGTTATAAATACGTACTTGGTGCAGTTTTGCTTGGGATATTATTTATGTTTATTATAACTTTGACATATGAATTCCTTTCTTTGCGCTTGATGTTCATTGCATTATATGTATTTTTGCTCTTTCTATTATTTAGTCGTTATAAAAATAGAGTTATAAGCATTATTAAAAATAAATAAATATATTTGGTAAAAGAAAAATGAATCTAACAGACTTAATTGAAAAAATAAAAAATGATTGCTCGATTAATTTTATTGGGATGGCGATTACTCCACTTCAGGCTACAGGAATTGATGCTGTTACGTCGTATTTAAGCAATAAAGGAGTAAAACTTAATGGTTACATTCTCATGACAGCACATCCGAATACAGGCAGAATATTAAACAGAAATAATTTTACAACACATTATGATGGTTTGGAATATCTGGATTTTGATTGTGAGTTTCCTGAAAGCCAAGGGTTTTTGAAACAACTTCAGGTAAAAAGTAGAGGATTGTCTTATACAAAAAGAAAGAAAAAGGGAGAAACAATATATTTAGTTTGGACAGAGATTCTTTCAAACTTAATGTATGTGTTGAGTGAAAGCAGACCTGAAGCTAACGTCACTTTTATACAGATTGATGATGGTGCGGCATCCTATATAAACGACTTTCAGTTAAGATTAAGTAATTTACTGTTAGGAAGAACGTATGATGGAATAGAGCTAGTTGTACAATATACAAAAGCTGGATTTTATGCCATATTATCTAAGTTAATGAGAAAAAACTTAAAGTGTAAAAATAGATATATTGACGCGACTATTTTCATTAAAAAAATTGATATAAAAGGGAAAATGCTTGAGCAAAATTCTACAATTATTCCTTACTATGTAGAGGCTTTCAAACAGCAGGGATTCATGAGTGATAAAATATTAAAGTATGAACATGCAGTGATTGTGAATACACAGTGTTTATCGGAAGGTAACATTACAAATGGCGTCGTGGATTTAGAAGTATATAAATCATTAACAAAAATCATCAACGATTTAGGATATAAAATCATACTAAAA
>OFGG01001429.1_pt1 | contig 15630 bp, 15 predicted proteins | sample 1521701 | NCBI WGS metagenome assembly OFGG01 (sample SAMEA3504081, study PRJEB24116) | mouse gut metagenome | biome: mouse gut; feature: mouse-associated habitat; material: faeces | place: Denmark | collected 2011
GCCACAACTCTCCCACACTGGACGAGGACAGACTGCACAGGGCCATCGTTGCCGCGCTGAACGAGTATGGAGCCATCCGGGCCGAAATCAAGGCAGATGTGCTGGAACTGGCGGAGCTGGCCCGAAGCGGCGGCGAGGGCGGCGGTGTGAGCCTCCCGGAGCTGCGGCGGAGACTGGAGGCCCTGACAACAGAGCAGGCCCAACTGCTGGATGAAATCCTGGAGAATATGAACAGCGATGAGCTGAACGCACAGCTCCAAGCATTGTCGGACGAGAGGCAGAGCGTTCTGGATCAAATTGCAGCTTGCCAGCAGGACGAGGAACAGAGGGCAATCCAAGCGTCCAGGCAGCGGGAAATGGAGGAATGGCTGGATCAACAACCCATGTGCTTTACGGAGTACGATGATATCCTTACCCGCAGGTTTGTGGAACAAATCACTGTAGTGGATGCCGATACCATCCAGGTCAAGATCAGGGATACAGATGTAGAAATCGAACAGCATCTGTGCTAAGATAGGAATGGAAAGCGAGGGCATTATGGCAATCTTCATAACAGGCGATACACACGGCGATTTCACCCGTTTCAAAAAAGACATCTTCTACGAGCAGGCCGAGCTGACCAAAGAGGACTGTGTTATCATCACGGGAGATTATGCCGAGAAAAATATTATGCCGTAAACTTTCATTTTGCTCTGAAAATGCAATAATTTAAAGACTTTTATCGGCATAATATTTCTGGTATTATAGAAAGCACCAAGCAAACGGAGTGTGGCTTCTATGAGATCAGATATTGATAATTTGTGCGATGCCTTTATAGCTGCTTTAACCAATGCGGGCTATGCTCTAAAAAACATAGAAAATTACAAACAAATCAGCAATAGATTTAAAAGGTTCTGCACAGAAAATGGCTATGATACTTATACAGTCAATATTGGTCAAATGTTTGCTGATAACGTGTTTAATGAGAAAACAGGAGAAGTAGTCAGATATCGGCATGTCATGTATGGACGTTTTGTGCGGCTAATAAATTCATTCTATCTCCAAGGCACTTTTGATTTCTCAATGGTCACAAAAGAAAAGAATTTACCGGAATCTATGCAGCTCATGGAAGTCTATCAGGACTATATGGAGTATTTAAAAACACATTATTCAAATATTGGAACAGTCGGATTTTTTCAAAATGGAATGTTGCGCCTCCTTCACTATATGGAGAAATCCGGCATACCAACTTTAACAGATCTGGCTGTGACAGATGTTGTAAATTATATTTGCTCTTGGTCTCAGAAACATCAGCGCAATGTTCTTTGCATATTACGCAATATCTTCCAACATTTTGGGTGCGAGAATCTTTATTTTGCAGTGGCAGGGATTCATCCATACCGTGCAAAGCGGATCGTTCCAATGTTTACGTATAATGAGATCATGAGTATAAAAGAAGTATTATCATCCCCAAGTGTATCGCACAGAGATGCAGCGATATTTTTCCTGGGGCTTACTACGGGAATGCGCGCGGTTGATGTGGTTAATCTGAGGCTCTCCAATATAGACTGGTACAATGAGACCATTTTCTTTCAGCAAAGCAAAACGGGCAACGCTGTGTGTCTTCCATTAACGGCTGATATTGGGAATTCGATCTATCGCTATATTATAGAGGAACGTCCCAGAGTTGACGATGACCATATATTCTTGCGAAGCCAAGCCCCTTTTGCGCCTTTGGAGGGGCATTCAACGTGCTACTGTATCGTAAGCAATATACTCCAACGGGCCGGCATACAAAAGGATGACCGTATCTGGGGAATGTGTATGCTGCGCCATAATGCGGCATCAATGATGGTTCAAAATTGCGTCCCATTAACAACCATTGCAGCGATTCTTGGTCATGCGGAAACAAGAACTACCGATATCTATATAACAGCGGATATAAATAACCTTAAAGAGTGCGTACTGCCTCTTGTAGGAATATCACGAGAGGTAAATCCATGAGTCTTTTTATAAGTGCGCTCGGTCCATCTCTGGAAGCATTTCTGAAGTTTAAGAATTCTATCGGCATACAATACACCGCATCAGTTCGATGGTATTTGAAAAGTTTAGATCAGTACAATTTTAAGCATGGCAACAGTGCGGTTCTCTGCAAAAGCCTTGTGGTAGGGTGGAGCATTGAGCAGTCTGAACGTTCCGATTCAAAACGTGGATCTTGGATAAGTCCTGTTAGAGAATTTGGGCGCTATCTCCAGTGCATGGGCGATTCAGACGCATATATTCTTGAATCCCCTGTTCCCCGGAATTCTTTCCGGCCAGAAATTTACTTGCTGTCCAACAGCGAGATACAACGATTTTTTAAAGAATGCGACTCGTATGTGCTTCGAAAGAAAACACCAGGGCGTCCCTATGTTTACCCGGCACTGTACCGTTTCCTTTATTGCTGCGGTGTGAGGTGCGGTGAAGCCAGACATCTCCGCTGTGAAAATGTCCATCTTAATGACGGTTATCTGGATATCCTACAATCAAAGGGACATCGAGACCGCCGGCTATTTTTATCGGATGAGTTGATATCCTACCTGATAGACTATGATTCTGCTATAAGGGACTGCTTCCCGGAACGAGAATACTTTTTCCCGGGGCCAAGCGGTAATATTATATCTGCTTCATCAGTACCATTTAATTTCAGAAAGATATGGCTTGCGGCAGGACTCAAACGAGATGGTGAAATTAAGCCAAGGCCATATGACTTCCGGCACCACTTTGCGTGTGCCAATATAGCACGTTGGTCTAAAGAGGGAAAGGATGTCATATCCATGCTTCCTTATCTCATGCGCTATATGGGACACTCATCGCTTGAAAAGACTTATTACTATGTGCATCTGATCCCTGACTATTTTGCAGACTATGCTGTTGTAACAGAGAACTTGGAAAATTTACTGCCTGAGGTTGAGCCATATGAGATATAAGCGTAAAAGAGACAAATGCTTTTGGACTATGGCGCGTTCCTATCTGCATGATTATATGCCCGCTATACGAAACCTGTCCGATAAGACGATAGAAACCTATAAGCAGTCACTCAAAACATATCTGCGGTTCCTGAAGGAAGAAAAGAGTATCGAAGATGAGATGGTAAGTTTTGAGATGTTTACCCGTGATCATATAAAAGAGTTTATTATCTGGTTGAAAGATCAAGGGGCATCAACCAGAACAATAAACCTCAGGATCACATCTATCCGCTCCTTTTTAAAATATTGTGGGCAGGAGGACTTTGAACTTCGTGGTATCTACGAATCCGTTTGCCAAATTCAAAAGCTAAAAGAAGGAAAGCGTCCTATTTTGTATCTTCAACCTGAAGCAACGGCTGCTATTCTGTCCGCTTATGATATGAAAACGCAGAAACACCGACGGAACAGGATGATACTTATACTCTTATATGATACAGGAGCCAGGGTGCAAGAATTGGCCGACCTTGATATAGAATCACTGCACCTTGATGCACCTAACCCCTATATTTCTATAATTGGCAAGGGGCGAAAAAGGCGTAATGTTCCAATCATGAAGAAAACGGTGGCGCACCTTAATTCCTATCTGAAGGAGTTTCACCCATCTGAACAGTCCGCCCCACTGTTTTACAGCATGAGAGACGGAAAACCTCACAGGCTTTCCACCGACAGCATTAGCCTTGTGGTTAGCACAGCGGCAAAGACGGCCCGAGAGACATGCAATGCGGTTCCAGAGAATGTCCACTGCCACTTGTTTAGAAAAACAAAAGCGATGGATTTGTATAAAAGCGGCGTTCCTTTACCGTTTATTATGCAGTTGCTTGGGCATGAAAGCATGTCCACTACGTCTGGTTTCTACGCTTTTGCTACATTGGAAATGATGAGCGAGGCCATTAACAAGTCTGCTCCATCTATTAGCGGCAATGAGAAGCTCTGGAAAAGCAAAGATGCAAAACAGTTTCTCTATACATTAGATTGAAGAAGCACAAATTAAACCAACGTGTGCATATTTACGCCAAAAATTTTCACTGACGAAGGATAGCTTAGGGGTTTTGACAGATTTCAAAGCCTCCTAAACAGCGTCCGAGGAAAATTTGCAGAGCATTTAAGTGTTGGTTGTATACAAAAAACGCTGAAAATGATTGGAAAATTTTGCAAATTGAGTTAATGCGGAACATCCCGAGAGATGAATTTCTCTCGGGATGTTCCAATTATCAAATTAATATCACAAGATAATTTGAATTTTAAACAAACCAATCCTATCAATCGTTCCAATCTTCAACTTCTTCACTAAATTCTAGTGTATTTGCAGAACTCCACCCATCTCTTTGGGGCATATCTCCACAATGATGTTGCAAAACTTTGTCCCGCGCTTCATAGACTTTTGCCCCTCTCCGGATATAAGCGTTTGTAACCATTTTTTTAGGGTGATCAGAGCCAACCGCAACAGACACAATTGCAGTCTTTGTTGCAGCAGTCCCTTTTGGGACGATTCCCCCCACTATTCGATTCAAAATTGAAGGGCTAACATTATGACGTCCACCATGGTGTGGAATTTGATGGACTCCAACTTCCTTTAAACTACAAATATTATTTTCGGCGTAATCAGCAGCAGCCTCAAGTGCCCGAATTCCGCCATCGCCTGTAAGTAGAAATTTTTCGTCCTCCATATCTCCAAATAAAATAATAGAAGATTCATTTTCGGCGGATGTTTCAACATCTTCACGAATTAACTCACTAGTCCAAGATTCAAGAGCATTCTTGACAGCCTTAACTACTAACGTAAATAGACTATCCGCTTTTTCTTGTAATGGGGTTTTGGAGGATTCAACTAAAAGCTGTATGTAAAACTCTTTGCTTGGAGAAAGGACCGTCAAGTTGTTGCCAATTTTTGTTCCTTGAAACCCCTCTTGAATATCGATTCCCTTTTCAATTGCGAGAGATTCGAGTTCATCAATATATGAATAACTTTCGCGTAACCGTCGTTCCAACGAGGGTTTTGTAATTCGGCCATCGGATACCTTAGGATATAATTCATCAATGTACAACCATGGACGGTTCATAATGAGAGTTCCAACATTAAAATTATCTATAATCTCTGTTAGACCAGAAGCATGATCTTGATCTGGATGAGAACAAATGACGTAATCGATTGTAGGATTGGTCATTCCATTAAAATAATATTTATTTAAATGATCCTTCAATGCTGCACCATAATCTTTTAATCCTCCATCATAAACACCTACAACAAATCGCCGAAGAGAATCATCATAATACCGAAAGCTAATCGCATCCGCGTTTTGGGTCTTCTGGTTTATGCCCATAAAATCAATCTCATATTTCATATCCCTACACCTCGTTTCTACCTCTCATCATTTTGCATTTGCTTCTTAACTCGTTCATAGATATACTTAGTTTGTTTCTTGTAAGATAAAGAGAATAATAGAATTAACAGAACTATACCTATTTTCATAAGCCACGGTTGCAATATGGGATACTTTATTATTGTCCAGTCTGCTATTCTCCAAATAGCGTATAGCATAAAGACAGCAGTAAAAGTTCTGTACATATTATTTTTGGTTGATAGGGTTTCAAGTTTGGAATCCTTTTTGCTTGCCTCTATGAAGTCTTCATAATCTGCAGTATTAATGATTCCAAGCTTCTTGTATAAAGGTTCTATTACTAATGAACCAAAGCGACCGACTACGAGACCAATAAAATAAAAAACAAAGAGTTCCAAAACTACATTGTCAATTTTGCTTTGATAACCGGTATGCCAGCAAAATAAAGTATATAAAAGAGCCCCTGGAAGCAGATTGTTCAGCAATTCATAGGTGCTAATCTGTTCCAATAATTTCTCCAACAGTAACACCTCCTCTATTTTTCAAAAGCAGGGAAATACCGCTTTGGTTCTATTTGATCATAATATTGGAAACTCATAGATAAGTACAATTTTAGATGATTAATATTATTATACACTATTGAACAATATTTGTCATCCTCTTTGCCAATATTTATTATCCCGAAGTTTCTTACAAAAACCTCTACTCTGCAACGACTTCTCTAGCATTTCCCGAATAATTATTTTCTCGGCATAATCGCCGTTATGCTTAATTCATTATAACGGCGACTTCGGCGGCATCTGGGACAGCAGCGCCAATGAGCGGCACTGGCTGGACTGGTTGGGGAAGAAACCGTTCACCACCCTGTTCGTCTCCGGCAATCACGAAAACTATGATCTGCTGGCCGAGTACCCGGTAGAGGAATGGTGCGGCGGTCAAGTACAGAAGATCCGCCCCTCGGTGATCCACCTGATGCGGGGGCAGGTCTATAGCATCCAAGGAAAAACATTCTTTACGATGGGCGGGGCCAGCAGCCATGACATCAGCGGCGGCATCCTGGAACCGGACGATCCGCAGTTTAAGAGGAAATACCGGAGACTGGACGCCAGTGGGGCGCTGTACCGGGTGAACCACCTCTCCTGGTGGAAAGAGGAACTACCCAGCGAGGAGGAATACCAGACCGCCAGGGCCGCTCTGGACAGAGTAGGCTGGGAAGTGGACTACATCATCACCCACTGCTGTCCCACCTCGGTGCAGGATGAACTGAGCGGCGGATTTTACAAAGCCGATGCCCTGACCGATTTTCTGGAGGAAGTAAGCCTGCGATGCCAGTTCAGGTATCAATTCTTCGGACACTATCACACGGATCGGGTTATACGAGGAAAATATGTGTTGCTGTATGAGCAGATTATCCGGCTGAAGCTGTGAGCGGAAAGAGTGGGGCAGGAATTAGTAATCACGATTCCTGCCCCACTCTTTCCGTTTCCAAATTTTTTGTCGCTTTTCAAATGAGCGACTCTATCTAAATCTGAACAACTCTGTGAAGTACGCAAATCGAGTAAGTATTATATGTCTCGCAAAAGCAAAAAGAACGCTTATAGATTTTAACAAAGTTGTACATAGGAGAGCAACTTTCAACTGTTTTCTTCCTTATATTGGAGTATTATTTTTCTGAAAATATTTTATCTACTCACACCTCAATGGGAAAAGCTGTTGTATGTAAAGGAGATTGCTGGAGCCAGCTTGGGAAAAGTTGTTGATATGCTCTTTACAAAGGGTATTCCCTCCCCAACGGGGAACCCCAAATGGACCAGGGCAGCTGTGGATAAGCTCCTCGCCAATAAGAAATATATTCCAATCGTTGGTATGAAGGTATATTTGGATACTCAATTCGAAAAGGAGCATCGGTGTAATGTAGATTATGACAAAGCTGGTCATCCGAGAAAAGCAGATAGGTATCGATCTCCCTCTCTTGAAATAAAATGAGCCTGTACAAATCCCGCTCTTTTTGCTATACTTGTAAAAAAGGAGATTGGGGTTATGAAAGAGGAAGAAATCAGTGAACTCTATCTTATTGTAATTTTCGCCTAATTGTATTATAATTAATTAATAGTAGGCCTTTACGTCACCCAGGCAAACCGTATTGGAATCCCCATATGGTGCTTTATTTTAAAAATCATTTTTATGACATGAAAGGGCGAAAATATTAGTAGATTAAATGTCGTTCCTAAAGATAAGACAATTAAAGAGCTTCTTTCCGAAGTTGGCAGTGTTCCATGTCATTGCAACAAATTTATTGAAATCAATAAACTTGGAATGGTTGAAATCGGTTCAATAATCGGCTAATGGAGGTTGCTATGTCAGAAATAAAAATTTGGGGAGCGCGTGAAAATAACCTGAAAAATGTCGATGTTTGTATCCCGAAGCACAAATTGACGGCGGTTTCAGGAGTATCGGGTTCTGGAAAATCGACGCTGATATATGACATTCTCTTCAACGAATCTCAACGGCAGTATTTGGATTCCCTCAGCGCATATGCGCGGCGTATTCTGCCCCGTTATGAGGCGGCAGATTTTGACAGGATCGAAGGACTTACCTCCTGCATATCAATCAATCAGGGAATGTTTACCGGGAACCCGAAGTCTACCGTTGGAACCTATACAGAGTTGTATACCCATTTGCGACTCCTGTTTTCCCGGCTGGGGAACACTATGCTGAGCGCCGGAGATTTTTCCTTCAACACACCAGCTGGCGCTTGTCCCACGTGTGGCGGGTTAGGCACGGCTATGACGGTAAACCGCGAAAAGCTTTTGGATATGAGCAAATCCCTTAACGAGGGTGCAATCCAGCACAAAACCTGGAAGGTCGGTTCCAGATATTGGAACATCATACAGGCGAGCGAATTTTACGATATGGACAAAAAATTACGGGATTTTACCCCCGAGGAAATGGATCGGCTGCTTTTTAGCGAGGCAGTATCCATTCAGAGCAAGGGAGCTAAGGTCGCACAATCCTTTTCCTACGAAGGAATCGCAAGGCGGCTGATTAAGCGGAAGAAGGATGAGCGGGGACTGAGCGCGGCGGACTATGACAGCCAGTTCTTTTCTGATGGCGTATGCCCGGATTGCGGCGGTGTAAGATTGTCCGAAAGGGCAAGGACCGCCACATTGGACGGCCGCTTTACCATGAAAGACTTTGTCGAGTGCGAGCTTTCCGAAATCCCCTCTCTGCTGGCGCAGGTAAATTGCACCGGACCGATTGCCGAGACGTTGTTTTCTATCATAACAAAACAAGTCGAGAGCATCCAGGACCTGGGAATCGGATATTTGAATCTGAACCGCTCCATCTCTTCAGTGTCGGGCGGAGAAGCGCAGAAACTGAAGCTGGCAAAGCAGCTGGTATCCTCTCTGACAGATATCACATATATCCTGGACGAGCCAACAGCCGGACTTCATGAGCGCGATGTGCGCAAGCTGTCCGGCAGCCTGCACAGAATCGTTGAGCGTGGGAACAGCGTGATCGTCATCGAACACGATCCATACATTTTACGTCATGCGGATCACATTATTGACATCGGTCCTGGCGCGGGCGCAAAAGGCGGCCGTCTGATCGCCGAAGGAACGCCGGAAAAAATCAGCGAAAACCAAGACTCCAGCCTGTTTTCTGTGTTCAACACTTCGCCGGTCAAACATCCGGACAGGCAGGTGATCTCCGAAAGGACGAGATTCAGACACTATGAGAATATCCACATACACAACATTCACGGCGCGTCCGTCCGTATCCCTGAAAACTGCATCACGGTCCTCACCGGCGTATCTGGCTCCGGAAAGAGCTCTCTATCTACTTATATTTGCGCCAATACGCCAAAGACAGTTGTAATGGATCAAAGCCAGATCGGCTCGACCTCCCGGGGAAACATCGCAACCTACAGCGGCGTGTTTGATCTGATTCGCGCCCTCTTTGCCAGCCATACGGGACAGAGTCCCTCTCTGTTCTCCTTCAACAGCGAGGGCAGCTGCCCAGAGTGCAATGGTATCGGATATATTGAAACGGATATGCACTATCTGGGCAATGTGCGGAACGTCTGTGACGCATGCGGCGGCAAACGCTACCAAGAGCGCGTGCTCCAATTTAAGTATCGCGGCAAGAGCATTTCGGATGTGCTGGATCTGACGGTATCCGAAGCGTTGGATTTTTTCCAGGGCAGCAATGAAATCGTGGAGAATCTGCGCATATTGAATCGTATTGGCCTTGAATACATCACATTGGGGCAACCCTTGAATACGCTTTCCGGTGGTGAAGGCCAGCGGCTCAAGCTTTCTCAGAAACTCAGCCAGCGGGGAAACACCTACATTTTTGATGAGCCCACTCGCGGACTGCATCCGAAGGATACTGAGAAAATTATCAGTGTACTGCGCCTGTTAGTGCATCAGGACAATACTGTGATCGTGATTGAGCACAATCTGGACGTCATCGCTCAAGCGGATTGGATCATCGACATGGGGCCGGACGGAGGAAAGAACGGAGGGACCGTCATCTTTCAAGGCCCGGCGGACAAGATTGTAAATTGTGAGGCTTCCGTAACAGGGCGATATCTGCGCGAGCGGCTGCAAGAAATGTAGTCTTCGCCCGCATTCCGGCATCATGCGGCAAAATAGGGCGGCAGCAGTTTTTGACTGTTGCCGCCCTCAAGCTGTCCAAAGGCTTAGATATAGGAACGCAGTAAGCTGGTATCCTCATACCTGCACCGCTTACAGTGTGTATCTCCGCACATATCGCTTTCCCACCAGGGAATGGCGGAAATGATCGTTCTCCTGTTGAACTCCCGTCCCTCCGTATAGGTTAGGATCGCATCCTTGTACATTCTGGTCAGCTTTACCACTTCCTCAGAATTCATTTCCCTCCCGGTAAGCTTCAAGCTGTCGATCCTTGCGTCACAAAGCCTGGGGATACTGCAGATCGCACAGTCCGGACAAACGTCCATGATGCACTCCGGCTCCCGGCCTTCCAACAAGAATCTGGCGCGGCAAGGCACACCGACGTGAACCTTTTCTCCGCTGTTGTGGTAAAGATGGCACATGCCGCCAAGGTTTGAGCAGCCATACCCGATAAAGGCCTCAATTTCCACATCCGAATGATTCTTCATCGCTTTGATCTCCTCGAGGGTGACATGGTCCGGGATACAAATCCGAAACACGCCAAGCCGCTTGAGGAAATCCACCGTTTCGCTGTTAAAGCAATTCAAGTAACTCCCTGCGATAACCGGTGTTTTAACACCTGCTTTCTGCAGGGCGATCAGATTCCCGATATCGGCCACGATCAACGCATCCACACCCAATGCAATCCCGCGCTGAACGTAGTCCAGAAAGGTCCGCCGGTAAAAGTCGTCCGGGCTCTTCGTGATATGCTGGCAGTTTGCGGTAAAATTGACAGCCACGTTCCTTGCATGGGCATATTCTACGCTTTTTGCAAATTCCGCTTCCGTCAGGGTGGAACGTGACCCGTTACTGGTGACCTGCGCCCGGGCGGAGAAGGACATCGTGCTGAAAAGAGCATCTTCCAGTCCCATGTAAATCTCGTCAGCTCCTGCATCAATCTGCTTCACGGCTGACTCATAAGAATTAACCGGCACCTTTAATTTCATAACGCATTACTCCAATGTGCGTCATTCCATACGCAAAATAATTCCATCTGCCCAATCGCAGGAAACATCGTACGCCCTGCCGCAGATCTGGTTTCCACGCAGATACATGGTTGGAAAATTCGTATCCGGTGGAATTTCAAAAAAACCAGCGCTGTCCCAAAGCTGGTCCGGCTCCATCTTTTCGACTCGTTCGCATTCGATGCCGCTGCACGTTTGGTCAGAGGAACGGCGTCGGATATAGCAGCTCCTCTGGGTTCCATATAAAATAGAGGAGCGATGTACGTAGATCCTAAAGCCCTCTTTCTGGAGCTCCTTCAGGCTTTCAGCGCTCCCCTCTGTCAGATCTGCCTCTACCTCTGTGACCTGATAGCGCCGAAAGAGCGCCATTTCTTCGTCATCATAAAGACTGACCTGTGCCACTGCTTTTTGTATAGAGGGAGACTCGTTTTTGTAAATGCTCCGCCCCCACGGGGCATAGTCAAAGCAGGCTATCAAACCTCTTCCAAGGCACATCTGCCGCCTCTCATCAATTCTATGGAGATAATTCATCAAACCAAGATCATTCACCACCACCACACAATCCTCAAACACCGGGCGCGCCAAGGTCTCCCGCAGGACCGTTTTCATCTCACCCAAGTGCCGTTCCGGGATGAACGGCGTAACGATCCGAATCTTCTTCCCAAACTTTTTTTGCCTCTCGGCAAATTCCAGCAACTGCAGGTCCCGGATGACTCTGATAAATTTAAGGACGCAACTCTCATGCCCAATGCCAAACAACTGAATCCCCTCATAGTTTGCTTCTGTATGAAAGTTCAGTTGGTCTATTCTCATCTCACAGCAGCTCATACGCCAGATCCTTCCGTGTATCAGAAATTTGAGATTCCGGCTTCCTCCAAAGCCAAATCTGATTGCCAGACTCTTGATTCCAGGCGGATCCGTCGAATTCGCCGATCAGCCTTTCCAGGACAAACCCCGCTCTCTCTGCCGCCTGGCCCAGGCACTCTTTGGCGTACCACCGGAACCGGAACCCATCCGCCGCCACGCCATTCACCTTGATGACACAGTCCATATAGCCCTCTTCAAAGTGGTAATAGTAATGATCTTCAATTTTCACCGTATCGTCGCAGTACATCGGCCGATCCTGGTCCTGATGCTCCTCCGCCCATTGGGGGTCAAACATATAGTGATCCAGCAAAAATATCCCGCCGGGCTTTAGCGCACAGAATACTCCCCGGAACATTGCCGCAAGGTCTTCTTCCGTCAGAAGATGACCCACTGTCCGAAACGGGAGGTATGCGGTACGGAACTCATCCTTGTATGGCAATTTCGTCATATCCTCTAATTCTACTCGCAGGGTTCCGGGACAGCCCTTCTCTTTCTGCTGCCGATAAGCGGTTTCGCATATGCAAAGCATCTCCGGACAAATATCCACTCCTGTGATGTCTACCGCTTGGCGCTGTACCAATTCGCGCGCCAATCTCCCGGTTCCAACGCCCAGCTCCAAAAACGGCCCCTCACACCGGGAAAGCATACGTACATAAAATCGTTTTGTCTGCTCATAGGCGGGATCGCCGCTGCACCATTTCTCATACAAATGAGAGATTCCCGCGTAGGCCACCTTTTCCGTTGGATGGGCCGAAAAACCGCAGATGTTCCGCATACATGTCCTCCAGCTTAACTGTTTGCTTCCGATCTCCTGGCGGAGAGTTATGGGTGGGGATCATTGGACCTGTTGAAAATTATGAGGATCACGTCCAGGGCCCCAAGACCCTTAATGATAAACTCAAACTCCATAGGGCCTTGCTTTTTGGACGAGGACTTATATTTACTTTCGTTTTTATCTGTGATTTGGGACTTTATATAATTGGAAGTCCAAGTGCGTTTCAAAAGATAAACAACAGGCTCACAATTATAGGGGTGCTTCACCTTAAAGTGGAACTCGTCCACTTCATTCGCGAGAGACTTTGGCAGGAAATAGAAGTAGTCATCCTTACGGTTTACTATAATAAACTTTTGCCATACAAAGGAGACCGTAACCTTACTGGACTCCCCGCGCTTAACATCTGAATTAAGAGGAAAGTCTATAGACTCGCAATCCTTTCCAGTTATAACTAATGGTTTCGGCAAATTGAGAGGGCTACCATCCTGATCCGCCGTGACCGTCTCTTGTCGCAAATCATTGGGATTTCCCCCATGTATCCCAAATTTTAGAGTGCTGACCGCACAAGTCTTAGCGGAAAAATGTATCGTCCATTGTTCCTTTATATCAAGGAAGTCCTGGTTCTCTGGGTGGAAGGTACAAATAAAATCCCATTCCAATGCATCAATTCTACACTTATTCAGTGGTTTATTCCGGAAAAAGTAGAGAAGGTCCAATATGATATCATGATATGGCTTCCCCTCTATACACAGCTTTTCCCTCAAACCGTTCTGATGCTTGAGCGCCGCCCGCGCTCTAACAAGCAAAATAGCGAGAAGCGGAATCAACCACGTCTGATGAGATAAAAGGGAAAGCAAATCCAGACACTTAGAAATTGCTATTTCTTTGAGCACTCCATCTGCCATAGCTGGAAGAAATTCCATATGAACACTCCTCCTTAGCAAATTCTAAATATCCCGCATGTCTCTACCTCTGAATCAAGGTACATCCCTGCGAGCCACCAAAGCCTGGATTGATCAACATTACCCTATCCCCAGGCCGGATGACCCCCTGTTGGCACCAATAAAAGTAGTGATAAAAGCTGTCATGAGAATTCATATGTCCGGTATTGCAAATGTTTCCGTCCAAAAACTTCTCTCGCGGAACATGACACAACGCAGAAAGTCCATCCCAGAATTTTCGGTTCGAGGTATGCGTCACAAAGTAATCGACCTCTGCCAGGCCCGCCTGCGAGAGACACTTTTCAATTGCAGCACGCATCATGGCTGGATTTCGCTGACGGAAATCAGCGATGTCTTCTGGATCGGAGTTTTCCCCTTCCGGTGCAAAAATGGTGGTCGAAATCCAGCTGGACAGGATGAGATTTCCTTCCGCTTGCTCAGACAGAAGCAGGGCCACTACACCGTCTCCCATAATGGTGTGAAAAAACACTCGTTCCTGGTCTGAGTAGGCCTTGTCTGCACCAATCACCAGCACATTTTGCCACATACCTCTACGGATCAACCGCGCCCCAATTTCCACCGCCCGGTGCATAATAACACAGGGGAGACCGCTCAGGAAGTAGGTGGGAATGGATGGATCTAGCTCGTGGTTGTCGCCGTTTGTACGAATGAAAGGGAGCGAATGAGCGATCAAGATGCAATCCGGTTTTGTTTCAATCCTCTGATATGCAGCTTCGATCATATCCCACAACATCCGCTCGTTGTCTGCAGGTATTCGCTCCAGTCCGATGCTGCGCATTTGTTCTGCCTCACCTGCGGGACAAATGGATGCAATATCCTCCACTGTTCGCATATCAGAGCCAAGCTCAAACGCAAATTCTTTAATCCCGATCATAAGAAACCCACACCTCCCATTGCTGTGTCAGTGTCTCTTCCAATTCACCCAAGCGATATAGGCAGTCACTCAGAAGGGCATAGTCCTCCCGACGCAGCATTGCTTTAGCCCTTAGCACGGCTTGGATTTGCCGGCCAATCAGCTCCGGGAGCCTGGGGTCCACCTCAAATCGTGGATTGCCAGAAATGGACCCCAGAAACCGCAGAATCATCAAACGCCTCTGTGTTGTGTAATCCAGATCGTACGAGAGCCCTTCCCGCCACAGCACGGGGGCGCTTTGCGCAATGGCAGTGGCGCACTTCAAAAAAGCCTGCGGCCCTTGTCCTCGCTGCTTGGCCCGCTTCAGATTTGATGCTCCCTTTTCAATCGTAAAGACTGCGCGTTCCGGAAACGAAGCCATCTCTCCCATGCGACGGACCCGCCGGATATGCAGCTTTCCGCCGGATTCAGGAATGCCGCGCCCAGTAAGAATGTCATTCAGCTCATCCGTCAAAATGGGAAGTCCGAGAACACCCTCTGAATCCACTAGCGTCCAGCCACTCTCCCGACGCAGCGCAACATAGTGATCCGCGTAGTGGTATTGTCCCGCCAGTGGCAGATAGCGCAATCCCGTCATATTGACCGGACCTACGAGGTAATCTCCCGGCTCCGCCCCATAGGCGGCGATAAATTCCGCAAAACCGTCGCACACATTATGCTCCAGCGCCACCCCCCACAGCGGGGCGGCGGCATCAATGCCAGCGTGGAAGTCAAAGGCTGGGGTAAGCAGCTGGGTGTAGTCCCACGCCTCTTGCATACTGGCCATGCCGAAAGACACCCCGGCGCTGTTCTCAACGGACAGGAGCAGCTTTTTGTCCAGTCCCGCCGCATGGAGAAAGGCGTATGAGCCGCACGTGATCCAGGTCCCGTTATAAAGCGGTGGTTCCATTCCGGATCGCCTCCTTCAGGAGCAGCGCATCATCGACCTTCCCATTCGTACTCCGGGGAAACGCTTCAGAAAAAATGTACGCTCCTGTGGGCCGCTGATACTTGGGCCACTCGGCCACCGCCGCCCTCAGCTGCTCCATCACATGGTAAACCTCCGGGCGCAGAAGGGAGGGGTAGTCCAAATCCCAGGGGACGAAATCCGCTAAAATTTTTTGATAGACCTCCTCGGGGATGCCG
>OFGG01001430.1_pt1 | contig 15620 bp, 14 predicted proteins | sample 1521701 | NCBI WGS metagenome assembly OFGG01 (sample SAMEA3504081, study PRJEB24116) | mouse gut metagenome | biome: mouse gut; feature: mouse-associated habitat; material: faeces | place: Denmark | collected 2011
GCCCCAGAAAATGTCTGGACTCCTCTCTGGCTTTTGTGTCGGAGGACCGGCGGGAGGTGGGCCTGCTCCTGGACGAGAGCCTGGAGTGGAACGTGGCCTTCCCGGCGATGCAGATCCAGGACAAGTTCCTCAAACTGCTCATGGGCGGCATGGTCAAGTGGCGGGACGAGAAGGCCATCCGCAAGGTGACCCAGAAGTATATCGACCAGCTTCAGATCAAGTGTACCAGCTCCAAGCAGAAGGCCAAGGAGCTGTCGGGCGGCAACCAGCAGAAGGTGTGCCTGGCCAAGGCTTTCGCCCTGGAGCCCAAGTTCCTCTTTGTGTCGGAGCCCACCCGGGGCATCGACGTGGGCGCCAAGTCCCTGGTGTTGAACGCGCTGAAGCAGTTCAACCGGGAGAGCGGCGTCACGGTGGTGATGATCTCCTCTGAGCTGGAGGAGCTGCGGCAGACCTGTGACCGCATTGCCATCATCTCCGGCGGACGGGTGGCGGGCATCCTGCCCGCGGCGGCGTCCTCTGAGGAGTTTGGTCTGCTGATGGTCAGTCAGGTTAAATAAGGAGGTGGGTTGTAATGAGTGAGAAAAAAGATTATAATTATAACAGTCCATCCAAATTCAATGATGAGATGAAAACCATTCCGGCTGCGCGCCGGCCTACAGAACTGGAAAAGGCGCAGCTGGGCACTATGACGGCAATGGTGTCCTCTTTCGGCCTGCCCCGGATCATCATCTCCGGGTTCCTGCTGGTCCTCTTTATTCTGACGCCCGTTGTAGGCGTGGACCTGCCTACCCAGATCACCAATATCATCAACCGCTTCAGCTGGAACGCGGTGCTGGTTCTGGCCATGGTGCCAATGATCCACGCGGGCTGCGGCCTGAACTTCGGACTGCCCCTGGCAATTATCTGCGGCCTTCTGGGCGGCACGCTGTCCATCCAGCTGGGCTTTACGGGGGCCATGAGCTTTTTGATGGCGGTGCTGATCGCCACGCCCTTCGCGGTGATTCTGGGCGGGGGCTACGGACTGCTGCTGAACCGCATCAAGGGCGGCGAAATGATGATCGCCACCTACGTGGGCTTTTCCGTCATGTCCTTTTTCTGCATGATGTGGCTGCTGCTGCCCTATTCCAGCCCCACGATGGTATATGGCCTGTCGGGCAACGGCCTACGGCCTACCATCTCCCTGGACGGCTTCTATAATCAGGTGCTGGCCGAGGTTCTGCATATCAAGATCGGGAACATTGAGATTCCCACGGGTTCTCTGCTGGTCTTCGCGCTGCTGGCCTTTTTGATGTGGGCCTTCCTTCACACCAAGACCGGCACCGCCATGACGGCGGTGGGTTCCAATGCTGCCTTTGCCCGGGCGGCGGGCATCAACGTGGACCGGACCCGGATGCTCTCTGTTATCATGTCCACCTGGCTGGGGGCCATGGGCATTTTGATGTATCAGCAGGGCTTTGGTTTCATCCAGCTGTACAATGCCCCCAATAATCTGACCATGCCCACGGTGGCGGCCATTCTGATCGGCGGAGCTTCGGTAAATAAAGCCAGCATTCCCAACGTCATCATCGGTACGATTCTCTTCCAGGGCATTGTGACCATGACCCCCACGGTGATGAACTCCGCGATTCACATGGACATGAGCGAGGTCATCCGGATCATCGCCTCCCAGGGCATGATTCTGTACGCTCTGACCAGAAAGACGGAGGGCGCAAAATGAAAGAGAAAAAGAACATCCCCGCCGGAAAGCGGATCTTGGAGCTGGTGCGGAACAATGCCGTGCCCATCATGTTCATCATCATCTGTGCCGTCTTTATCCCCATGGCGGGCTTCTCTCCCAGCTATCTGCTCAACGAGATCATCACCCGCATGGGCCGGAATCTGTTCCTGGTGCTTTGTTTGCTGTTCCCCATCATGGCGGGCATGGGGCTAAACTTCGCCATGACCCTGGGGGCCATGGGCGCGGAGATCGCCGTCATCCTGGTGGCGGACTGGCAGATCTGGGGCATCCCCGGCGTGGTGCTGTCCATGATTCTGTCCATCCCCTTCTCCGCCTTTCTGGGCTTCATCTGCGGCACCCTGCAGAACATGGCCAAGGGCCGGGAGATGATCACCAGCTATATCATCAACTTCTTTATCAACGGCTGGTATCAGCTCATCGTGCTGTATGTCATGGGAGCGGTTATCCCCATCATCCACGCCAGCATCATGCTGCCCCGGGGCTACGGTATCCGGAATACCGTGAGCCTGCTGAACATGCGCCAGTGCCTGGATGACCTTCTGGCCATCCGGGTCAGCGGCGTGAAGATTCCCGTGCTGACCTTCCTGCTGGTGGGGGTCTTCTGCCTGTTTATCATCTGGTTCCGGCGGACCAAGCTGGGCCAGGATATGCGGGCCGTGGGCCAGGATCTGGAGGTGGCCAAGGCGGCGGGCATCAATGTGGACCGGACCCGCATCATCTCTGTGGTCATGTCCACGGTGTGTGCCGGCTTCGGCATGGTCATCTATCTCCAGAACATTGGCAACCTGCCCACTTACACCGGACACGCCCAGATCGGCATGTTCTGCATCGCGGCTTTGTTGGTGGGCGGCGCGTCGGTGGAGAAAGCCAGCATCGGCAACGCCTTCCTGGGCGTGATTCTGTTCCACCTGATGTTCATTGTGGCCCCCAACGCCGGCGGCTATATCACCGGCGATTCCATGGTGGGCGAGTACTTCCGCGTGTTCCTGTCCTACGGTGTCATCACCCTGGCCCTGATTATGTATGAGGCCAAGAAGCGCATGGTGAAGAGCAAGGCGGGCCAGATGCTGGCAAACGCCCAGAAGGAAGAGGAGGCCGCAAGATGAAGACAAAACGCAGAGTGGCTTTTTCCCTCTTGCTGGCGCTGATTTTGGTAGCTGTCGCCGCCGCTATGATGGTCATCGGCCGGGGACACACCGTCTATTTCGACAACAAAACCCTGGAGGACTATCAGGGCCAAACCTATAAGGCGGCCAACAAAATTGTGGTCACTGTAAAGGGCGAGGAAGTGGCTAAACTGGGTCCCCGGGAGCGGGGCATGTCCATCTGGATTGGCCAGGACTTCAAGATGGTTCTGGAGATCACCCAGGAGAAGGGCGGCGAATCGGAAATCCGTGAGATAGATTTGAAGCTGCCCTACAACGTGGATGGCATAGTGGTGAACCTGCCCGCCCTGCTGGCGGGACTGCCGGAAGAGGCTTGGTTCTCCGAGTTTGTCCCCGCCGAGACGGAGGCCCCCGAGGAGGAGGTCACCGGCGACGAGTTCGGCCTGGACGGCGGCATGGGCCTGGAAGATGAGCTGGGCCTGGAAGACGGCCTGGGCGACATCTGATCCCTGCGGTATTGGGAAACAATAGGACCGCCCCGCCAAAGGCGGGGCGGTCGTTCATTTTATGAATTAGTAAGGAGGAACCCTCTATGACAGTATTATCCGGCCTGGAGCCGAAAGCGGTATTCGAGTACTTTGAGAAGCTGTGCGCCGTGCCCCACGGCAGCGGCAACACCAAGCAGATCAGCGATCTCTGTGTGGACTTCGCTAAGGAACTGGGCCTTAAATGGCGGCAGGACGAGGTTCATAACGTGGTCATCTGGAAGGACGCCAGCCCCGGCTGTGAGGACGCCCCCACCGTCATCCTTCAGGGGCACATCGACATGGTCTGCGTGAAAACGGAGGACTGCGCCAAGGACATGGCAAAGGAGGGCCTGGACCTCCGCACCGACGGGGAGTGGGTCTGGGCGGATAAGACATCCCTGGGCGGAGACAACGGCATAGCCGTGGCCATGATTCTGGCTATTCTGGCGGATGACAGCCTGCCCCACCCGCCGCTGGAGGCGGTATTTACCGTGGACGAGGAAGTGGGCCTGGAAGGGGCTTTTGCGTTGGACTGCTCCGACTTGAAAGGGCGGAAGCTGGTGAATCTGGACTCGGAGGAGGAGGGGGTGTTCACCGTCTCCTGCGCCGGAGGCGTGCGGGTGGATTGCTTCCTGCCCGGCGTGAAAGCGCCGCTGAATGGGGAGGCCGGCTATGAAATTTCCCTGGAGGGTCTTCTGGGAGGGCATTCCGGTGCGGAGATTCATAAAGGCCGGGCCTCCGCCAACCAAGTGATGGGCCGGGTGCTTTACAGCGCCATGGAGCGCGTTCCCGGCCTGCGGTTGGCCGATATCCGGGGCGGTAAATTTGACAATGTGATTTGCTCCCGGAATCATGCCAAGGCCGCTGTTCCGGCGGAGCGGGCAGGGGAGTTCGAGTCGTTCATTCAGGAGTTTGACGCGGCGCTGAAGAACGAGTACGCAGGCTGTGACGATGGCGTCACGCTGAGCTGTCAAAAAATATCTCTGGAAGGGGCCCTTTCTCCAGAGGCGACGGCGAACATGCTCCGCACACTTCTGGCGGTTCCCCAGGGAGTTCAAGCCATGAACGTAGATTTCCCCGGCCTGGTGCAGACGTCGCTGAACATGGGCGTTATAGAGCTGCGGGAGGAAGGTCTCTGCTTTGGCATCTCCGTCCGCTCCTGCATTGCCACGCAGAAGGATATGATGGTCCAGCGGCTGAAGGCCATTCTGGAGCTGGGCGGAGGCTCCTTCACGGTGCGGGGCAACTACCCCGGCTGGCAGTATGATCGGAATTCCGCCCTGCGGGAGGAGGTCCTGGCGGCCTATCAGGCGGTTTGCGGCAAGCAGGGAACCATCGAGGCCACCCACGGCGGATTGGAGTGCGGCCTGTTTGTGGAGAAGCTGCCGGGGCTGGACGCAGTGTCCTTCGGCCCGGAGCTTCACGATGTTCACTCCGTCCAGGAGCGGCTGAGTGTGGCCTCTACCCAGCGGGTGTATGAGGTGACCCGGGAGTTGCTGAAGCGGGAGAGCGCCGTCAGGGAATAAGAAAGCAAAACGGTCAAGGCCTACTTCGAGGTTCAGCAATGGGTGGGTGAGGCGTGACAGACTGTGGCTCGTCTGGCCCGTTTAGAACCTGACATTCTACAAAAAATCTCTGCGAGACGCATTTAATATATGATTATCAACACCACAACCATCAAAGAAGCCTTCCAGAGCTTCAACACCGTCTGACTGCATCGGCGTCTATAAGCCCATGTTCGAGGACTTGGCCTATAACGCCCGGCGCCATTCGGACAAGCTGGTGTTCAGCCTGTTTCCCTGCGGCTTTGCGGAGAAGTGTTTTGACGGCAAGCCTTTCTCCTGCGAAAGCCACGCGCCCACTGTCGAAGGGAAGAACGTCAAGCCTCAGAGCAACAAGGGCGCCTACAAGCTGACACAGGAAAGCTACGGTGCCGCCCGTTCGCAAATGATGTGCCTTGCAGACAATCAGGGCGAAGTCATGTTCATTATTCCGGATTTGCTGGTGGTGTCTCCGCAGAAAGAAGCCGTGGGCCGGACCGTCCTCATGGCGAATGAGATCCACCAGGAGGTCAACATCTACAAGGGCACCGCTGAACTGCCGGTGGTTCCACAGCTGGCGGCGAGCCCAGAGCAATGATTCCTGCTTTGCACCAAGCGCCCGGTAAAGCCCTTCATTTTCCAAAACCGCCGCAAGCCGCAGCTCGTCGCCAAGGACGACAACTCGGCCCTGCGATTCCTGGACCGCTGAGCTTTTTTCATGAATTTTGGGCGCTGCTCTAATTCACCGGCCCTATTGAAACCGCCGTCTACGGCAGCAGACACGAGAAGAAATAGAAAAGGCTCCCTGCCTGCGCAGGGAGCCTTGCTGCTTTGCCCTAGTGGACAGAAGCGATTAAGAATTACAGGAAGGGGACAAAGCTCTGGAACAAGTCCCGCTGTTCCTTCAAGTTGGCGGCGCTGTCCGCCACATTCAGCACAAAGGGATCCTGATAGCAGTAATCGTTGACCATGGTTTTCCACTCGTCGGTGCCGGTGACCTTCAAAATAGCGGCATTCATGGCCTCCACCAACTCGGCAGGAGTGCCCTTGGGAGCCAGCAGAACATACTCGGTGTCCACAATCAGCTCGGGGATGGTTTCGCTGGCGGACTTCTGATCGGGCATCATGGTAGGAGCCTTGGACAGGCAGGTGCAAAGGCTCTTCAACTGGCCGTTTTCGATGTAGTCGGCGGCAGTGGAGTAAGGCAGGGACGTACCGTCCACCTCACCGCCCAGCAGGGCGGTCAGACGGTTGGCGGCGTCTCCGGCGTCGATGATATTGAACTGTGCGCCGCCCAGATTGGTCATAACGCAGGTTTGGATATACACGCCGCCGCCGGTAGAGGTACCATACTTGATTTGACCGGGGTTGGCCTTGGAAGCCTCAATGAAGCCTTCCAGGTCATCGTAAGGGGCGTCAGCAGGGACAACGATGTTCTCGCCGGACTGGATGCCGTAGATGGCCACGGGTTCAAATGCATCATAGCCGAAATCCACCATTCCAGTGGCTTCGTTGCCGTTCAGCGCCGCCGTGTTGGAGGCAATGAAGGTATACCCATCGGCGTCTCCGTCCTTATACTGCTGCATGCAGGTGGCTCCATTGGAACCTGTGACATTGGTGCAGACCACGGACTGGCCCAGCTCTTTCTGGAGGGCCTCGCCCAGCTGACGGGCCATATAGTCCGTGTCGCCGCCGGCGGCGTGCGTCACGTAGATATTGATCGTTTTTTCAGGCCAACTGGAGCCGCCCCCATCGTTGGAGGAAGAGCCGCCGTTTCCGCCGCAGGCCGCCAGGGCCAGGAGCATCACCAAAACGGTGAGCAGAGAGAGCATTCTTTTCATGTTCATGTTTCCTTTCTTCACTGACAGAGAGTTTTATTTATCACCGGCACCGGACTTCAGGCTCTGCTGCGCGGCGGCCTGGGCACGCTGGGCATCTTTGATATTGGCCCGCGCGGAGAAGATGACCACGAAGACGGTGGCAATGATCAATACACAAAAAATGGGGTGATTCCAGAAGGGATCGCTGGAGGTCAGCTGGGACACGCGGCGCAGGTTCTGCTCAAAGGTGGGCCCCAGGATAAAGCCCAGAATCATGGGCACGGTGGGAACCTTGGACTTGATGAGAAGATAGCTCATAAGGCCAAATCCCACCATGCAGTAGGTGTCGAAAATCATGTTGGCGTTTCCGATGGCTCCGATGGCACAGAGCACCACCACCACGGGGAGCAGGAAGTTCTTGGGCACCTTCAGCACCGTGACAAAGAAGCGCATCCCCAGCAGCATGAAGAGCATCATGAAAATAGCGGCCAGGACCATGGCGAAGAAAATGGCATAGACCACCACACCGTTCTTCTCATAAATCAGGGGGCCAGGGGCCACGTTATGGATTTGGAGGCCGCCCAGCAGCATGGCGGTGGCCGCGTCGCCGGGGATGCCTAAGCCCGGCAGGGGAATCATGGCCCCGCCGATGGTGCCGTTGTTGGCCGTTTCCGAAGCCACCACACCATCCATAATGCCGGTGCCGTAGAGTTCCCGGCGCTTGGAGGTGTTCTTGGACACGGTGTAGGAAATCATGCAGCTGACGCCGCCGCCGATGCCCGGCAGAATTCCGATGCCCACGCCGATGAGAGCGGACACCACGGCATTGCGAATCTGTCCCACGAACTCTTTGAACGTGAACCCAACACCCTTGATTTTCACGTTGCTGCGAATCGTGAAGTCTTGCTTTTGGCGGACCGTCTCGGCGTACGCCATGACCTCCGCAATGGCGAAGAGTCCAATCAGCAGCACCACCAGAGCAAAGCCGTTGTTCAGCTGATAGAGCCCGAAGGTGAAACGGGGCTTAGAGTCAATGGGGGCCAGGCCCACGGTGGCCAGCAGAGCGCCCAGCACGGCGCTGATCAATCCCTTGGGCATGTCGTGGCCCGTCAGGGCGATGACCATGGACAGGGAGAAGATCGCCAGGGCGCAGTACTCGTATGCCTGGAATTTCAGGGCGAAGTCACACAGCACCGGGGCCAGAATCATCAGAAGGCCGATGCCGGTAATGGTTCCCACGAAGGAGAACACCACGCCGGTGCCCAGGGCCCTTCCCGCCTCGCCCTTGTCAGCTAGGGGCTTGCCGTCGAAGCAGGTGGCCACAGAGGAGGGGGTGCCGGGAATGTTCAGCAGGATGGCGGAGATGAGGCCGCCGGAGATGCCGCCGATGTACAGAGCCATCAGCATAGAGATACCCTCGGAGGCGGTCATGGAGTAGGTCACCGGCAGGAACATGACGATGGCCATGGTGGCCGTCAGGCCGGGGATGGAGCCGAAGATGATACCCACCACCGTGCCGATGGCCACCAGGACGATGGTCATGGGCTGGAGAACTTCCATCAAACCTTGTAAAACCATATCAAGCCCTCCTTACAGTCCGAAAAACTTCAAAACGCCCACCGGCAGCAGCACGTTCAGAAGATACCGGAAAATGTAGAACAGCAGCACGCCGGAGACTGCCGCCGTAACGGCAGCGGGGACATAGGTCTTCCCCCACTTCTCCCGGGGAGTTAGTATTAAAATCTGGACAAAGACGTACAGGATCGTCATGATGACGAAGCCCACCAGGTCCATCAGTCCCACGTAGAGGGCCAGGGCGATGAAGCTGGCCACCACCTCCCGCTGCTCCATCAGCGCGTTTTTCAGGGAGGTCTTTTCAATCTTGCCTTCCTCCGCCAGATACTTTTTCCGTCTCCTGAAGCCCCGGACGATAATCCACAGGCTCAGCGCCAGCAAAGAGCCGCCCCAAAGATAAGGGACGAAATGGTTCGTCAGCGGTGTGGAGCCCAGACCGGTGAAGGTCTGGATGCCGGGAACCAGCGCCAGATAACCGATGGAGAAAATTGCGATGACAATACCGGGGATGATATCTGTCTTGTAATTTTTATTTTGCAATGTCTTCCGCTCCTTTCTGTGTGACTTGGGGGTTACGCGAAGTCCAGCAGCGCCCCTGTCCCGTCGAACCGCAGGGGCCGGGGCTCCTCCAAAATCTCCATATCCTCATGAGACCGGACCTCCTCCAGCAGCGCCTCGGAAACCAGGATTTGTTCCAGAGAAAGGGTGTTTTTGATGTAAACAAGCCGGACACGGTTATGGTCTACTCCGGTCAGCGTCTTGACGGCCGTCTGGAGAGCCAGCCTGTCATCTTCCAACACCATGGGAATCTTACCCACCTTCAGCACCGTGGAGGTGATCATGTTGAAATAGGTGGCATTGGTTTGCAGCTTTTCAAAGGCCCGCTTGGTGGTGACATCCGCCATGCCCAGGCCTATAAAGCTGCCGTGGCTTTCCGGGGAGATGTCCAGCACCGCCACTCTCTGCTTTTTAATGCCGCCGCTGGCGAAGGGTGTGCCGAAGGTTCCGGTGACGTTGGGGTCCATGCCGCTGCCGGAGAAATTCTTTCCCACTTCCCGAACCACCAGGATATCCGTCTCCGGTAGAATGATGCGGGGCAGGCGCGTTCTGGCGTAATTCAAAAGTTCCGGCTCCCGATCAAATATCTCTTCCGAAGGAACGACCTCAATCCTGCATGTTTGGTCTATCTCGTTTTCAATGACCGCCACGCCGAAAACCACGCGGCTGTGGTGGAAGACGGCCTTTGCGAACACCGGCAGCCGCTCTCCCATTTTGCCGAAGCCCTCTTTATGCAGGGAGTCCGCCCCCTCCCGCTTTCCAAGACCAATGGCCATCATCTTGATGAGGCCGGACTCGTAGGTCCCCCGGAACGCGGTGTGGGGCTTTACCCGGCCGAAGACGATGATGCCGTCCGCGTCATGAGCGGCCTTGTCCATCCGCACCTCGTCCCCGTTAGGAAGCACATCCACCCGGACCGTCTCCATACTGGAAACGATGGGGCAGCCGCAAAACTCCTCTGTAACGCCAAAACTCTCCAGAATAACCCTCTGGCCCTCAGCGGTGGCCCCGCCGTGACTGCCCATGGCGGGAACGATGAAGGGTTTCGCCCCCTGTGCTTTGACAAAAGAAGCAAGCTCTCGCAGGAATACCGTCATGTTTGCCACCTGACGGCTGCTTCCGGTGATGGCCACCCGCATCCCGGGGCGAACCCGATTTTTCACAGCCGCCAGCTTTTCACTCAAAACGGCGGCGGGGTCCAGAATGCCATCCTGGGAGAACCTTTGCCGGACCAGACATACCTTGGGCAGGGGCGTGCCGGACAACACCGCCCGCAGACCGGACTGCTCTTGAATATCCATAGGCGCTCTCTCCTTATCCTTTAGTAGCCCGGCGGCCAAGTCGCATAAGGCTTGCCAGGGCCAAGAGCCGTTCTGCCTCTGGGAAGGGATTGACCGCCATGCTCTGCTCCGTAACCGGCATCAGCGGATTTATCGGAGAACCCAGAAACCGCCCTCGCAGCAACACGGTTATGGACTCCCCATCTGCCCGGAGATACAGGCTGCCGGGAATCAAGGCCCCCAAGTCCTCCAACAGCTCCATTTGTCCCTTTGGGAGCTGGAGACCCTCCAGGTTTCCCTGGCGCACCTCAACGGCGGGAAAGTCTGCCCCGGGCCAGCGGAGGCAGAGGCAGGCGCCGTTGAACATGCTGTTTTGGCTCTCCTCCTCAATCGGGAACGCCACGTCCGCCAGCTCCACCTCCATGCCGCCTTTGTGCCCGGTGATATGCTCCCGGCTGGCAAAGGCTTTCCCGCTGTTGTCTGCCAGAAGGCCGGAATCGCGAACCACTTGCGGAGAAATTCCCTCCTTGCGGCTGTAGCAGAATCCCTCCAGATCCTGGCAGACCACATGCTCCAGAACCGCTTCCCGCACCGCCCCCGTATAGCGGCGAATCGCCGGACGGACCAGCAGCAGATAAACCGCCGCGCAGAAAGCAATCAGTCCATAGGCGGTGACCGGTCCGGCATCGTTCAGGAACACCGCGGCGCCCACGGCCAGCAAACACAGGAAGTAGCCCAAGCTCAGCAGGATGATCCCTGTTCGCCTCCGCCGCAGCGATTCCATGGCTTCCCTCACGTCTTAAACCTCGGCCCAGTCCCTGCCTGCCCAGCGGGGATGGTCGTAGACGGCCTTGTCGGCCACAAAGGGCCACTTCTTGCCCGTTGTTACGGCAAGGCAGCCCTTTACGCACATCTCCGCCATCTTGATGACGGCCTCCCGGGTTTGGGCGGCGCTGTGGGGACTGACGACGACGTTGGGGCAGTGGAGGATTTCATCATCGGTATGAGTAGGCTCGTTCCAAAACACGTCGAGCCCCGCCCCGGCGATGCTCCCGCTTTTCAGGGCGGCGCACAGATCCGGCTCGTTGACGAGTTCACCCCGGCTGCAGTTGATGAGAACGGCGGTGGGCTTCATGGTGTCCAGCTCCGGTTTGGCGATGGTGTTGTTGGTGACACCTTCAATGAGGGGCATTTGGACAATGACTACGTCGGCGGCCCGAAGGGCCTCAAACTTGTCTTCATACTTCTCCACGCCCAGCTCCGCCATCTGCTCCCGGCTGAGGAAGGCGTCATAGCCGATGACCTTCATGTCCAGGCCCAGGCACAAATGCGCGATGATTCTGCCAATGGTGCCCAGGCCGATGATGAGGCAGGTTTTTTCTTCCACCTCAAAGACCTTCTTGGCGTCCCGAATCTTCCAGTTGCCCTTGCGCTGCTCCACATCGCTTTCCACCATATTCTTGGAGAGGGCCAGCATCAGGGTTACGGCGTGTTCGGCCACGCTGCGGTTGTTGGCCCCCGGCGTGATGACCACGGGGATGCCCAGAGCCGTGGCGGCTTCCACGTCCACGCTGTCATATCCAATGCCGGTCCGGCCGATGACCTTCAGCGCCGGGCTGGATTCCATAGTTTTCCGGTCAATAGCTCCCTTGTCCGCCACCCGGACGATAAAGGCGTCGGTGTCCTTCAGCTGGTCCAGGTAATGGTGGGGATGGGCGTCGTGTGCCACGAAAATTTCGGCCTTTCCGTCCAAAAGGGCCATGCCCTCCTGACAGATGGCTTCCGTCATGGTAACTTTCATAGGTTGGTCCCCCTTTTTGTCCGTTTGGCGCTTACTTCTCTGTCTTGGCGTTGGCCATGCGGATGCCATAGTCCATGGCGTTCACCAGGCTGAGCTCGTTGGCGTGTCCGTCTCCGGCGTGGCCGAAGCCCGTACCGTGGTCCACGGATGCCCGGATGATGGGCAGACCCAGGGTGACGTTCACGCCCGCCACGGCATCCCAGTGTCCCGCGGCCTTGTTGTAGACGAAGCCCTTGACCTTCAGGGGGATGTGACCCTGGTCGTGGTACATGACGACGACGATATCATACCAGCCGCCCAGGGCCTTGGAGAAGACGGTGTCCGGCGGGGTGGGCTTCTTCTCGGGGATGATGATGCCCTCGGCCATAGCCTGGTCGATGGCGGGCTGAATCTCCTGAATCTCCTCGGTGCCGAACATTCCGTTTTCCCCGCAGTGGGGATTCAGGCCGGCTACGGCAATTTTGGGTTTCTTGATGCCGATGGCCTTGCAGCCCTCATTTGCAATGCGGATGACATCCAGGACCCGGTCCTTCTTCACCCGGTCGCAGGCCTCCCGGAGGGAGACGTGGGTAGAGACGTGGACCACCCGCAGCTCCTCGTGGGCCAGCATCATGGTGTATTTGGATGTCTTCGTGTAGTCGGCGTAAATCTCTGTGTGGCCCGAGTAATGGTGATCCGCCATATTGATGGCTTCCTTGCTCAGGGCATTGGTAACAGTGGCGTCCACTTCCCCGGCCATGGCCAGCTCGATGACCTTTTTCACATACTGGAAGGCCGCCTCGCCGCCCAGAGCGGTGGCGCCCAGGCCGAAGGGCTTGGGATTCTCCGAGTCGCCGGGGATGTCGGAGTCCTTGAGGAGGCCCAGGTCAAATACGTCGATGACGCCGTACTGGAAGTTTGCCTCACTGACGGCCTGGATGCCCCGAATCTTCATGTCGATGCCGGAAACCTGTTTGGCTGCCTTGGCGGCGTACTCCATGGCGGAGACGTCGCCCACCACCAGGGGGCGGCAGCGGTCATAAATCGCTTTGTCAGCCAGAGCCTTGACAGTGATCTCGGGACCGTTGCCGAAGGGGTCGCCCATGGTAATGCCCAGAATCGGTTTGTTCATATGTACTCCTCCTTATATGTTGTCATCCAAGATGCCTGGTCTCTTCCAGAACCTGTTTCAGTTCCGCGATGCCTTCGTCACAGAGGTAGTTGAAGGGTCTGCGGCAGTCTCCCACGGGATAGCCCAGCAGGGCCACGGCCTTCTTGATGATGGTGTTGGGGTTGCCGAACTTGAATACCCGCTGGAGGGCCACAATGGCGTCCTGCGCCGCCTGGGCCTTCTCCAGGTCCCCGGCAACGAAGCTGTCATAGATGGAGGCGATGGTCGCCGGCCAGATGTTGGCCCGGCCCGCCACGCCGCCGGCGCCGCCGGCTTTCAGGCAGGGCAGGATGTTGCCGTCGTTCCCCGCCAAGACGGCGAAGTCCTTTCCAATATCCCGGGTGAGCTGGATATACGCCTTCAGATTCTCCAGATCGCCGCTGGAGTCCTTGGCGCCCAGAATGACGTCCACGTCCTTGGCCAGTTTTGCCACCGTCTCCGGGAGGAGCTTATTCCCGGTGCGGGCGGGGATGTTGTACAGCACAATGGGGATGTTCACATGCTTGGCCACCTCGCAGTAGTGGTCGTAGAGCTCCTTCTGGCTGGCTAGGGCGAAGCTGGGGGTGATGATGGACAGCGCGTCTGCGCCCAGCTCCTCGGCCCGCTTGCTCATGTAAATGGTGTCCCGGGTGGAGATGCAGCCGGTGCCCGCGTAGACGGGGATGCGGCTCTTCACCTGGTCCACGGTGGCCTCCAGGATTTCCTCCTTCTCCTTCAGGCTGAGGATGTACGCCTCGCCGTTGGTGCCGAAGGGGAAGATGCCGTGGACGCCTCCGGCGATCTGCCGCTCAATCTGGTTGCGCAGCTCCGGGATGTTGACGCTCTCGTCCGCAGGGTTCATGGGGGTGACTATCGGGGGAATGATGCCCTTGATCTCGACTTTCTTCATGTTCGCACGCTCCTTATTCAAATTCCTGCCGGATTTTTATGATTTTATCAGTTCAGAGAACTTCCTGATAAATTTTCCGGGCGTCGTCGGGGGTGACCTGGCGCATGTTGTTCACCAGCAGACGGGTGACCTCCATACCCGAGGCCACCAGAGCCTCCAGATCCTCCTTGGGTACGCCGAACTCCGTGAGGCTGGTGGGGATATCCAGGTGCTTCACGATGCCCTCCAAACGCTGGATGACGGCGGCGCTCTTCTCCTCCTCGGTTTTGGCGTCTCCTTTGAGACAGCGGTCATAGGCCTTGGCCAGCAGGGGGCGGCAGGCGGGCTCGTTGAAGCGCATGACCGGAGCCAGGAGGATGGCGTTGGACACGCCATGAGCGATGTGGTATTTGCCGCCCAGAGGATAGCTCAGGGCGTGGACGGCGGTGGTGCCGGAGGCGGTGATGGCGACCCCGGCATAGAAACTGGCTAAGAGCATGGTGTTCTTGGCGTCCATGGCCTCCTGGTCGTCGCAGGCCCGCTCGATGTTGTTCAGAATCATGTCCAGGGCCTGGAGTGCAAAGATGTCGCTGAAGGGATTGGCCTTGTTGCTGGTGAAACACTCAATGGCATGGGCCAGGGCATCCACTCCGGTGGCGGCGGCGATTTTCCGGGGGAGGTTTTTGATCATCACCGCGTCCAGAATCACATAGTCCGCGATCATCTCCGTGTTGACAATGCCCACTTTCAGCTGCTTTTCCGGCACGGCCACAATGGCGTTGGGCGTGGCCTCGGAGCCGGTTCCGGCGGTGGTGGGAATCATCAGGGTTCTCGTGCTCTTTTTGGCCCGGCCCGGTGTGTCCAGCAGCTCTTTGATGCCGTATTCATCGGTCATCAGCACGCTGGCCAGCTTCGCCGTGTCCATGACGCTGCCGCCGCCTACGGCCATGATGAAATCCGCGCCGCTTTTCTTGCACTGGTCTACCAGCTTCTGCGCCTCCATGTAGGTGGGCTCTGCCGGAAGGTCGTCCAGGACAACAGTTTCTACGCCGGTCTTCTTCACCTCCGCCATGGGGAGGTCCAGGAGTCCCGCGCCCTCAATACCCTTGTCAGTGAAGACCACCAGGCGCTTTACCCCGTTGGCGGCAAATATTTCCGGGATTTTTCCCAGAGCGTCCTCACCGCTGTATACGGCGTGGGGCATTTTCAATTCGTACTTTGTCAACATACTAGCTCCTCCTTTTTAGTTTCCAGCACCGATGGATCGGGCCAGCCTAATGAACAGGTCCGGCTCGCCAAATCCCCCGGATTTTGAAATGATATGGTAGGTTTTTCCCTTATACACGAAGTCTGTCAGCACCGCTCCGGTGTCCAGGTCGCATACGGGCTTCAGCTCCGACACGCCCACGGCCCGGGTCAGGGCCAGAAGGGTGTCTCCGCCCGTGCAAAGAAGGGTGGCGTCTAATCCCTTGTCCAGCAAACGGTGAACCAGCCGCCCCAGCTGGGTTGAAATGCGGACTCGAAGGTCCTCCGTGCTCAGGCCCCGCCCCTTTGCGAAGTCCGCCGTGTCTTCACAGCCCGCGGGATCGTTCACGTCCAGGATGAAGCGCTTTCCCCGTCCCGCGTCCTCCAGCCAGGAAGCGGTCATGGCGGCGC
>OFGG01001435.1_pt1 | contig 15573 bp, 13 predicted proteins | sample 1521701 | NCBI WGS metagenome assembly OFGG01 (sample SAMEA3504081, study PRJEB24116) | mouse gut metagenome | biome: mouse gut; feature: mouse-associated habitat; material: faeces | place: Denmark | collected 2011
CTTTATCTTCTGGTGATTGCTTTAACTCCTCTGTTGCTTCTTCCAGACAACCTATTGAGTCTTTTTTCAATTGGCTGCAGATTAAATCTGCTATCCAATCTGCTTCCTGCATCCGTTCTCTTTCAGGCCTTTTCTTTCTTATCTTTTCTTCTGGATGTATCCTAAAAAAGAGGACAAGTATGGTAAAATAGCAGACAAGCGGAAAAGAGGAAGGAGCATCCATATGTCTGGAAAAAAGAAACCAGTAAAGTACACAGAAGAGTTCAAGAAAACCATCGTATCATTGTATCAGTCGGGAAAAACCTATGCCCAAATTCAGAGAGAATACGGCGTATCCTCGTCGGTCCTGTCCAACTGGATAAGGAAATACTCCCAGGTGAAGGTGGATGAGGATACGATCCTGTCAGCCCAGCAGATCAAAGCACTTCAGAAGCGCAACGCGGAGCTGGAGGAGGAGAATCTCATCTTAAAAAAAGCGATTGCAATCTTCACGCCACACTTAGACAGAGAGTAACCGCCATCGACGCCTTGTCCGGCCAGCATTCCATCTCCATCCTGTGCCGGGTGCTTGAAGTCAACCGCAGCACCTACTACAAGCATCTGCGGCGTCAGCCCTCACGCCGGCAGCAGGAAAATATGGAGATTCGGAAGCGGATTCTGGCGCTTTACGCCAGTTCCGACAAACGGCTGGACGTCAGGAAGATGACCCTCTGTCTTGCGCGGGGGCATTGCATTACCGTCAGCGAAGGTCGGGTGTACCGGCTGATGAAACAGATGAGGCTGCCCAAAATGAGCACTGTGAAGCCGCCCAGAGCAGCGGCCAGCAAAGAGGATGCCTGCCTCTGCCAAAACCTTCTCTCCCAGAGATTTGACCAGAAAGCTCCCAATCTGGTATGGGTTTGTGATTTTACCTATGTAAAAGTGGCCGGAAAGTTCCATTACATCTGCGCCATCCTGGACCTCTATGCCAGAAAGGTCATCGCCTGCCGGGTTGGAAGTAAAATCGACCGCTTCCTGGCCATTGACACCCTGCGGGACGCTGTCAGGCTGCGGGGTGTTTCCAAAGGCGTCATGATTCATACCAACCAGGGATCTCAGTTTACTTCCAGGGACTTTCGAATGCTCATTGATGATCTGGGAATGATCCAGTCCTTTTCTGCCAAAGGCACCCCTATGACAACGCTGTCATGGAGTGCTTTTTCAAGTATCTGAAAAAAGAGGAGTTGGACCGACGCAACTTCCAATCCCTTGACCTGCTCAAGCAGAGTCTTCTCTCCTATATCTCCGGCTTCTACAACTCCCGCAGGCCTCACTCCCACAACCACGGTCTGCCTCCCATTCTAGCCGAAAATTCATTCCTCACTTAATTTTATTTGTCCCCTTTATTGACTCCGGTCCAGAGGCTGCTCCACTGGCTTTCTCCCCTTCACTTCCTTGTCCAATTTGTTTGACAAACTTACAACAGCGTTTGGAGATTCTAAAAATTTGTTGATTTACCATTGAAGTGAGAAATCCTGAAAGAGCTAGACATGCTTCAACTTTTATGCTTTGGGAAAGGAAGACGGGGATCATGGGTCGAAAACTCTGCTATCTCGGGCCGAGTGAGCGGGCAAAAATTGAAGGACTCCACAACGGCAGAGCCCCTGGAAGGGGTCTTATTTTGCGAATCTATATTTAATAACTGTGTAGCCTTTAGCGCACCAGCTCCACATTTTGTTCCCTATCACTAAGGCCGAAAACCCTGACGGAGCTATCCGGTAAGAAGCGGTACTGCTCCAACAGATTTTGGCATCAATACAGCAAAATTCAAAGTATTGGATTTTGGAACTGTTTCAGAGCCAAAACGCCCTGGCTGGTAACCGTGCAACCATTTTTCTCCTGTGCAATCAAACCCCGATCCTCCAACGCCCTTAAAATCGCCCGTATCTTTCCAACACCAAGGTCAGTTCCAGACTCAGAGAGTATTCCATGCAGCCGGTTTCGTCCCACGCCCCGGGGGCCGCAGCCGGATATAGCGCTCAAAGTCATGTACTCCGGCTGGCTGAGGAACACCCGGTCTCCACCCGCCTCCTCAGCGGACATATATCCGGGAAGGTCTTGGGGGGTGAGGGGCCGGCCCTCGTGGGTGAGCTTGATATACTCCGCAGCATTCATCAGCTCCCGCACATTGCCGGGCCAGCGGTAGGTTTGCAGGAATTGCGTGATCTTCGGACCTAGCAGGGTCTGTGTCAGTTCCGTGTCCAGGTCCAGAAAGTGCCGCAGCAGGGGCAGAATATCCCCCGGCCTGTGCCGCAGGGGGATGGTGGACAGGGGGAACATGCTCAGGCGAAAGAACAGGTCCTCCCGAAATTTCCCTTCCCGGATCATGGCGGGCAGATTCTTGTTGGTGGCGGCGATGATTGACACCCGGATAGGGATCTCCTCCGCTCCGCCCACCCGGCGGATGGACTTCTCCTCCAGGGCGCGGAGCAGCTTAGCCTGAAGCTCCAGAGAGGCGTCTCCGATTTCGTCAATAAAGACAGTGCCGCCGTCCGCCAGTTCAAAGATACCCGCCTTGCCCCCTTTTTTTGCCCCGGTGAAGGAGGCGTCCTCGTAGCCAAACAGCTCACTTTCCGCCAGGGTAGGGGTGAGGGAGGTGACGTTCACCGGGATAAAGGGGGCCCTGCGGCGGGGAGAGCCGCTGTGGATGCTCTGGGCCAGAATCTCCTTTCCGGTACCGCTCTCCCCCTGAATGAGGACGGTACCCCCAGTGCGGGTGAACTTCTCCGCCAGGGCCAGCATTTTTCTGCACCCCTCGTCCCAGGTGAGGTAGTCCTGAAAGGTGTACAGCCGCCGTCGTTGGAGGGAGATGCTGTCCTGACGGATGCGCCGGTCCAGCTTTTGGATAGTGTCTGCGTAGTCGGCAGTGACCAGATAGGAGGCGTCCATATTGTCCAACGGCTTAATCCGCAGCAGCACGGTTCGGTTCCGTACAGGCACCACAAAGCTGTCCTCCTCTACTCTGTGGAGCTTGGGCCCGAACAGCTCCTCCAGCCGCCGGCCCAGCAGCTGGTTTTGGTCCTGCCCCAGGATGGACTCAAACAGCAGGTTAGTACGAACCAGCCGCAGGTCGGCCCCTACATAGGCGATACCGCTGTCCACCTGGTCGAAGATGCCGGCCAGCAGCCGTTCTGTCTGCTCTGTCTGCCGCCGGCTCTGGGATAAGGACTTGGATACCGTAACAATCTGGCTGAGATACCGGGCCACCAGGCTCTGGGTCAACAGGTGTTCTGCCTCCAGTAGATGGGCCAGGTCGTAGATGGTGCGGATATCCAGGGTACGCACACCGATGTCGATAACACGGGTGACATGACGGGGAACATAGGACCGCTCGCCCGGCGTGATGGCGGTGGTAATCTCCGGGTGGTTGGAACTGCCCGGATAGCAGGGGATGTAGCACAGGTCGGTAAGGCCGATCTCCATCAGCTGGTTGATAGCCTCGGCGGTGGTGTCCTTGTCGTCGTTTACCAGCAGCACCCGGCTGCCCGCCTCCAGCTCGATGACCTCCTGAAGATTCCGGTAGTTGATAACTCGCTGGGCCGGAAGGGTGGTGGCGGAGAGGACAGTTCCGCTGCACAGGGCCTGGCTGTATTTGGAGGAGAACAGGACGATGTCCCGGCCCTCCGCCTGCTCCCGCAGCTGGTGGCACAGGCAGAACTCGGCCTGGGCCCAGCCCCGAAAAATGGCGTTCAGCTCCGCCGTAATGGACTCTCCGGTGGGGATACCCACACAGACGACCAGAATTTGTTTCATAGCGGCCTCCTGTAAAGTGTTTTTATCATTTTATCACAGGGGGAGGCAGAGACGCAACAAAATATCTCCCCGCCCGAGAGCTGGGCGGGGAGATAAAGAAATCAGTTGTAGCCCATCAGGACAGCGGCCACGATAAAGATGGTGGAGAAGACGAACAGGAAGGCCATCAGCTTGATGGAGAACTTCACCCACTGGCCGAAGTCCATCCGGGCCGCGCCCAGGCAGCCGATGAGGGCGCCGGAGGTGGGGACTACCAGGTTGGTAAAGCCGTCACCGAACTGGAAGGCCAGCACGGCCACCTGACGGGTGACGCCCACCAGATCGCTGAGGGGGGCCATCATGGGCATAGTCAGAGCGGCCTGGCCGGAGCCGGAGGTGACGAAGAAGTTGAAGATGCTCTGGAAGATGTACATGAACCAGGCGGAGACGGAAGCCGGAAGCTGGCCGATGGCGCCGGCGGCGGCGTGGAGGACGGTATTCAGAACACTGGGGACGCTGGGATCGGAGCCGCCCAGCACCACCAGGACGCCTCTGGCCATACCCACCACCAGGGCGGCGCCCAGCAGGTCGGCGGCCCCCTTCTGGAAGGAGGTGGCGATGTCGTTGGTCTTCATATCGTTGAGCTTGAAAATAACGCCGATGATGCCGGATATAAGCCCCATGATAAAGAACTGGGCAGTAATTTCAGGGATATAGTACCCGTGAGCCACCACACCCCAGATTACCCAGATGACGGTGACCAGCAGAGTGATGAGCACCAGAATGTCGCCCGCGCCCAGCTTGATGTTCTTCACATCTTTGCTGGCGGCGTCCTGGCGGAAATACTCGTCAGAATCATGGCTGTAGGAGGCCAGAGGATTTTTCTTCACCTTACGGGCGTAGAACATGGTAAAGGCGATGCCGAACGCCGTGAAGAACACCCAGGAGAAGGCCCGCAGGCCGGCACCGGACATGATGGGGATGCCGGAAAGACCCTGGGCCACCGAGACGCTGAAGGGATTCATCCAGGAGGTGGCAAAGCCGATCTGAGTGGCTCCGTAGGTGATCATGACGGCCACCACCGCGTCGTAGCCCATCATGACCATAACCGGGGCCACGATCATGACGAAAGGTATGGCCTCCTCACTCATGCCGAAGATGGCGCCGCCGGCGGAGAACAGCAGGAACAGGACGGGGATAATCAAAAACTCCTTGGACTTGGTCTTGCTGATAGCGGCGAAGATGGCATTTTCCACCGCGCCAGTGCGGAACATGATGCCGAAAGCGCCGCCCACAATGAGGATGAAGGCGGCCACGCCCACAGCCGCGCCCCACTTGTCGCCGGACACCAGGCCCTCGAAAGCGTAGTTGAGGAAACCAATCTTGCCGCCCACGTCGTCGGTGCCGAAGATGGGGGCCTTGTAATTGACCTTGTTGCCGTTCTCATCGGTGACATACCGGAAGGAGTCGGCATCCAGGACGGTGCGGGTCTTGGTCTCGCCGTTCTGCTCATAGCTGACCTCAATGGTATCGTACTGACCCATAGGGATCATATAGGTCAGAACGGCGCAGAACAGCACCACAAAGAAAAGGATAACGAAGGTGTGTGGGAAATTGAATTGTTTCTGTTTCATGATAGCCTCCTGATTCTCTCTCAAAATTTTTGTTTATTCGAAGCTGCCTTTAACCAGCAGTTCCCCGTCGCGAAGCATGATCTGCCCCTGGGCAATGACGGTCTGAATCTCCAGTGTATCCGGGTCAGCCAGCACCAGATCAGCGTCGTTCCCCTCCCGGACCCGTCCCTTATGGGACAGACGCAGGTGGTCGGCCACGTTGGAGGTGATGGTGCGCAGAGCGGTCTCCAGGGGGATATTCTCCTGCCGGACGGCGTCCCGCACTTCCTGATAGAGGGTATCCACCCGGGCCACCTGAACGTCGATGTTCTCCCCCTCCCGGTTGAAGACGGGGAGGGAGCCCTGGCCGTCGGAGGAGAAGGTGATGTGCTCAATGGGGACCCCGGCGTCCAGCATCTTTTTCAGCCCGTCGCTGGATTTCAGCTCCCCGTCCTCCTGGAAGGAGGCGTAGCTGCTGGTGGTGAAGTCCACATAACCGCCCCCCTTGGCGTAGGTGATCCCCCGCTCAAAGAGGAGGGGATTGCGGTTCATGTGCGTGGGGATCATGTGGTATGCGGGCAGGGGGGTCTCCACCTTCACCCGCTCCAGATACTCCAGCATCTGGCCGTCGTCCCCCATGTGGATGTTGACCACGCCTCCTTTTCCGGACAGCATCCCTCCCACCCGGGTATCGGCCACAATGCGGACGAACTCCTCAAAGGTGGGCTGAGAGGAGCGGTGGTCGGCAATGGCAATTTCTCCCACCCCAATGACCTCGTCAATGAACAGCAGGTCGGAGCGGATGTCAGCCAAAAAGGTGCGGACGGGGACGTCGTAGGAGCCGGTGTAGACGTAACAGCTCACCCCCTCGTCCTTGAGCTGTTTGGCCTTGGCGATGAGATTCTCCATCCTCCGGGTGACGCCGTCCGTCCCCAGGCAGCCCACCACCGTGGTGGTGCCCGCCCGGATCATATCGGACAGCTTCAGTTCCGGCGTCCGGAAGCGGTAGCCCCCCTCGCCCCCGCCCCCCAGGATGTGGACGTGGCTGTCGATAAAGCCGGGCAGCAGCAGCTGGCCGGTGCCGTCAACCACCTCCACCGGCAGGTCCGGCCCGGGAGCGATGGAGTCCCGGATGGCACAGATCTTACCGCCGGCCAGAAATATGTCCTTGACACCCAGAGGCTCTGGAGCATATACGGTTGCATTTTTGATAAGCAGCATGTTTTCTCTCTCCCTTCTTGTTTTATTCCGGCTTCTTTGGAATTTTTTCTCTCCCTAATACATCAAGCATAGTCTGTGCCAATATTTCGGAAAAGAGGATTTTGTTGAAATCCCTCCCAAACCAGTTATTTACGGTACAATTCTCAGGAAATAGTATACATTATTCAACAGACACAAAAGTCAACATGGCTTATTTTAGCCTGACATGGCTGAAATGAGCCGTATTGAGGCTCGCATTAGCTTTTGAATCATCAGACAAAGCACCGGCTGCTGTCAGGCAACCGGTGCTTACAGTTTGCCAGAAAATCTCGCGCTCAGTAAGTTTTTACACCTATAGCATGTTGATAAAGAAGGTAATGGTAATGCTGTTAATGAAGTCGGCAAACATACTGCCCACAATGGGGACCAGAATGTAGGCCTTAACGGAGGGGACAAAGCGGTCGGTCAAAGCCTGCATGTTGGCCATAGCGTTGGGAGTAGCGCCCATGCCGAAGCCGCAGGCGCCCGCAGACAGGATAGCGGCGTCATAGTTGCGGCCCATCACATTGAACACCACAAAGTAGGAGAATAGGAACATCAGAACCACCTGGACCACCAGCAGGATAATCAGAGGCACGGCCAGGGCCGCCAGCTGCCACAACTTCAGGGTAATCATGGCAATACCGAGGAACAGGGACAGGCAGATACTGCCAATGTCATCAATGGCGGGCATCGGGACCTCAAACTTCCCGGAAAACGCGCTGACGTTGCGCATAATGGCGGCCACAATCATGGCGCCGATGTACACCGGGAAATTCATTCCCGTTTTAGACAGCAGCCAGGAGACAATCGTGCCTACGCCCATGGCGATGGCCAGCTGATAGGCCGCAGAGGCGTATCCCCTGATGGCGCTTCCGCTCTGCTCCTCACCCTGATCAGGCAGTGTGTTCTCTACAGGGACAGCGGTTCTGAGCAGGTCATGCTTCAGGATCAGCCGGCGTCCCAGCGGCCCGCCCATAAGAGAGCCGGCAATCAGGCCAAAGGTCGCCGCCGCGGTACACAAGGTGGTGCCGCCCTCCAGACCCAGGCCTTCCAAGGTGGGCCCAAAGGCTCCCGCCGTTCCGTGTCCGCCCACCATAGGGATGGAACCGGTACACATACCCAGCATGGGGCTCACCTGCAGCACCTGCGAGAAGCCAATGGCCGCAACATTCTGGAGGACAATCAGGGCGGTGACGCATACCAGGAAGATAAGCAGGCTGACACCGCCGCTCTTAAGCACTTTCAGATTTGCCTGGAAGCCTACAGAGGTGAAGAACATGACCATACACACATTTTTCAGGGTTTCGTCAAAGGTCAGCTCCATCACACCGGCAGAGTAAAGAACGCAGGATAAAATGGCAAAGATCAGGCCGCCCACCACCGGAGAAGGAACGCAGAAGGTTTCCAGCAGCTTGACCCGCTTTTTCAGCCATCCCCCCAGGAAAAGAACCACCACAGCCACGGCCAGTGTCTGATACATATCCAGCGAGACCTGGAAGCTCTTGATGCTTTTCGCCGGTGTTCTGGCCTCCACCTCAATGCCCTGTTCCCCGTAGTAGGCCGCCGCGCCAAAGTGGAAGGGAATGGGAACAGACTGCACCGCGTGCTCCGCATCCAGCTCCGCGTCCACCGCAACGGCCCCCTGAATCTGACTGTTATAGGTAAACAGGGTGTCCGTAATCTGCTTAACGATTGCGGCATCCAGGGAATCGGCCGCAACCAGAACCGCCCGGACGCCCAGAGTAACCACGTCCTCATCCTGGCCCTTATAGGTGCCGGCCGGAATGCGGCACATTGCGTAGCAGTTGTAAAGGCCCATCAGCTGATCAATGGTCCGCTGGTCAGGGGAAATCAGACGGATATCCATTTTTTCCGCCAGCTCAGACACCGCGTTGGTGGGAGCGCCTGCCGTACAGAAGAAGGCGTCCAGCTCGCCACGCTCCATGGCGGCGGCGGACTCGGCGAAGGCCAGCCGGCTGACCTTCATCTTATCCAAGGTCAGGCCGTTTGCCCGAAGAATCTGTTCTGCATTCCGGGTCACGCCGGAGTCCTCCGCGCCCACAGAAACCCGCTTCCCCGCCAGATCGGCCACGGACGCAATGCCGGAATCTTTTGTGACCACAATCTGACAGGCCTCTGTGTAGAGGCCGCCCACTGCACTGTAGCCGGAGAGAATCATCCCCTCGAAGCTGCCCTCGCCCACAGCCGCGTACTGGAGCGTATCGCTCTGAACAATGGCCAAATCGGCCACGCCGCTTTCCAGCAGCCGCAGGTTGGCCTCGGAGCCGGTGGTCTCCTTTACCGTGACGTCCCACCCCGTCGCCTCCTTGATTGCGGGGGCCAGCGCATTGCCGTAGGCATAGTAAATACCGCCCGTGCCCCCTGTGCCCAGTCGAATTTCGTTCGCAGCTCCGTCACATCCGACCATGCAAAGCAACAATACGCTGCACAGGAGCAGGGCTGAGCATATCCGCTTTCGATTCATACTCTCATTTCTCCTTTTATTTTTATTTCTGATGCCGCTTTAAAATCCAGTACACTCCTCCCTTCGGTCTGAAAGAGCCAGTATCCATGCCGGAGGTTGTGAATACAGATTCTCAATTACCCCACAATTAGCTCAATTGCAGGCGGTGCAGACCTTTCTTTTCCGTTGCAATCATATCATATGGCCATTGGAAAGTACAGCGGTTTTTAAATACTGTACCATAAAATCAGCCCCGCCCCTCTCACAAAAAAGGGCGGGGCTTGTGTCAATTTTTAAACACGACATCTCGCTCATCTGCTAATTCTTGCAGCGCCTGCTGGAAGTCAAAAGCCAGGTCGGTTGCCTCATCGATCAGATCATTGGCTTTAAGAACCTGGTCGATATCCTGGTTTTCCAATGCAGCGGTTGCCATTCCCATGGCGTTCAGGTACTTTGAGACGCATTTTCGATACATATTATGTATTTCTGCAATTTCCGGGTCAGACGGGTTGACTTCCAATACCTTTTCATTCAGCTCGTGACAGAGTGGGATGGTAGTATTGCTGATTTCGTTGTACATGGTGTAATCGTCTGTGTAGTTGCTGCCGACCACGCTGTGATAGCTGTCAAGCATTTCTTCTTCTAGCTCAGCTAGTTCTTTGATATCCTCGTTGATATAGGAGATAAGAGCGTCCTGCTTTTCGCTGTTGCCGCTGAAAATTCCAACTGCGACCACGATTGCGGCAATGCAGACAACAGGGAGCAGCAGCCGTTTAAACAGCGGTTTCTTGAATTGAGCGCCGCATTTAGGGCAAAATTTTGCTGACTTGGCCAGTGGCTCCCCACAATTGGGACAATTTTTCATGTTGCTCATAGTGTAATTCTCCTTTTGTTTTATATGGTTCTCAGGGGTGTTTCCACCCCTGAGAGCCGGGGTATAAAACAAAAATGCCGTGCAGGTGCAAAGCCTACACAGCAAAGAAAAATCTTCGGCAACACGACCACACGATACCACAACAAACCAGACCCTTTACAAAAAGAGCCGTCTGTCGTATAATGATATCCATGCGGTGCGGCCTTTGGCCGTTGTGTAGGTGAGCGGTGTTCACCTATGCAGGCTTTGCGGGTGCTGGTAACACCCATAAAGCTGCCGCATTTTTGTTTTCACGTCCATTATAGCAGAAACTGACAAGCTTTGCAAGGGCAATAACGCCGCTTTTAACGAAAACGGTGAGAGACACCGCTCTGCTTCATGGTCGCATTTGCGGTATGCCGGGACTTGATCTTGCCATCCACCGTAAAATGGCGCATGGTAATGGGTCTTACCAAATGTCATGGTCGCCCTTGCCCCGCCTTACGAAGCTGCATCCGTTCAAGGCCAGGATATTCCGAACCTGCTTTTCATATTCGGCCATCAGATTGCCACCTGCTCATGACGGGAGGAGACGAAGTTCAGATACAGGGGAGAGCGGGGTCTGCTGTTGAGCTCCAGCAGCTCCGGCACGGCAAAGCGCAGCCGTTCAATCAGCGCGTCGAAGGAGCCGGACTCCATCGCCAGCCCAGGTGCATCATCGCTTTCCGCAATCCAGACCAGTGCCTCGGGGTCCCAGGTCATTTTTATTAAAAGCTCCATGGTTACCTCCATCTTCAATTGTGTGCTCTATGGTAAGCTACTGGTGCGGAGATATCAAGGAGAAATCACGGATGAAAATTCAGGGAAAATTAAAAAAATATCCCTTGACTGCGCACAGACAAATGAGTAAAGTAGATAGGTAAAAACAGGGGTTTAATTGGGAGGTTGATTCCAATGGGTTATACAGGAAGACGGATGAGCGGCAGCCGGAGCCATTCCCGGCGCAGCGAGGCGGCAATACTGATTCAGACGCTGGAGCGGGTGCTGCTGTTCCCCGCTCTGCTGCTCTACCTGGAGCTGGTGCTGCACATCTATATGAAGACCAGCCTGGCCTACGCTCCGGTGTATGTTATTTTCAGCTTCGCGGCGGGCTTTTTCCTCTCCGCCCTCACTCTGGCCTGGACCCCAAAGGTAAACAGCATTCTTTCCAAGGTGCTGGCGGTGGTTATCTCGGTTATTTTCGTGGTGGAAATTATCGCCAAGACCATCCTGCAAACCTACTACGGCCCCAGCGCCCTGGGGGTGGCGGCAGGCAACAAGCTCACTGACTACGCCGATGTGATTATTTCCACGGTAATCCATTCCATCCCCATCATCCTGATCCTGCTGCTGCCCGCCGTGCTGCTGTGTATCTTCGGCAAGAGCTTCCCGGGCTTCGACCGGTTTGACGTCCGTTTTGCCGGGCTGGTGCTTGGGGCTTGTGTGGTCTGCCATATTCTGGCCATCGGCGTTACCCTCCTGCCCTGGAAGGGAGACATCACCCCCGCCATGCTCTATAAGGTGGACACCAACGTGGACGACCAGGTGGAGCAGCTGGGCATGTTCACCATGCTGCGGCTGGACGTAAAACACATGCTGTTCCCGCCCAAAAACAGCCTGGACAGCGATTTCAGCGGCATCGGCACCCTGACCCCGCCGGGGAGCTCCTCCGGCGGTGACGCCTCCACCGGGGACAGCTCCCAGACCGGGGAGCCGGTGCCGGTGGTGGACACCTCCCCCAACGTGCTGGACATCGACCTGGCCGCCCTGGCGGAGAGCGGGAAGAATGACGATATAAAATGGCTGGCCAGCTACTTCAACAGTGTTACCCCCACCCGCAAGAACCAGTACACCGGCATGTTCGAGGGCTACAATGTCATTGAGCTGGTGCTGGAGGGCTTCTCCGGCTACGCCATCGACCCCCAGCTCACCCCCACCCTGTATAAGCTGACCCACGAGGGCTTTGTCTTCAACAACTACTACACCGCCCTCCACTACACCAGCACCTCCAACGGCGAGTGCCAGACCCTGCTGGGCCTGTACCCCAAGAACGGCAACCCCATCACCATGAAGCGCACCGGCGAGGTTACATTTAAGGAGAACGGCCAGACCGTGGGCTTCAACGCCTATCTCACCCTGCCCCAGCAGCTGAAGCGGGCGGGCTACAACGTGCTGGGCTACCACGCCAACTCCGAGATGTACGGCCGCAAGGCTTCCCACACCAATCTGGGCTACGACTGGAGACAGTTTGAGTCCGGCTTCGAGGGCCTGGAGCTGAGCGAAAGCGGTAAGCTCCTCTGGCCCCAGCGGGACACCCACATGATTTCGGCCAGCGTGGACGATTATATCAACAGCGACACCCCCTTCCACGTCTACTACCTCACCATCAGCGGCCACATGCCCTACTCCAACAACCGCATTGTGGCCCCCTACCGGGACACCGTCCGGGCCCTGCCCTACAGCGAGACCACCCAGAACTACGTGGCCACCGCCATGGAGGTGGACCGGGCCCTGGAGCTGCTACTCCAGAAGCTGGAGGCGGCGGGCAAGCTGGACAAGACCCTCATCGTGGCCACCGGCGACCACATCCCCTACTTCAACGTGGACACCCTGGAGGAGCTGTCCGGCCAGACCTTCGGCAGCTCCAAGGACATGGAGAGCCTGAACGAAAAAAATATCAACTTCGACGTATATAAAAACTCCCTTATCCTCTGGTCGGCCTCCATGGAGGAGCCGGTCATCGTGGATAAGCCCTGCTGTCAGGTGGATATCCTGCCCACCGTGTCCAATCTGCTGGGACTGGAGTACGACTCCCGGATGCTGGCGGGCAGCGACATCCTGTCTGACAGCGAGGGGCTGGTGATCTTCACCTCCACCTGCTGGCGGACCGACCGGGGCTTCTACAACCGCTTCACCCAGGAGTTCACCCCGGCGGAGGGGGTCACTATGACGGCGGAGGAGCAAGAAAATTACGTCTCCGCCATGAAAAAGCTGGTGAGCTACAAGCTGAAATCCACCCCGATGATTGTGGAAAACAACTTTTATAACGAGGTGTTCGGAGGGTGACCTCCTGCCTCCCCCATAAAACAGTTGCTTTTTTTCAAGGGAGTGCTATAATAGAACCAACCTCAATCGGGCAGACTGAACAGAAGCCGCCCGCAAAGAAAGGAGCGCATATTATGAGCTTTGATCCCTATGAGTTTGACCGGGGCTATACCTCCGTACAGGGCGAGACCCTGGGTCAGTACACCGCCAAGACCTTCCTGTGGATGGTGCTGGGCCTGCTGGTCACCTTCGGGGTGGCGGTGGGCTGCTGGGTGACAAACACCACCCTCTACCTCTACTACTCCGGCAGCCTTCAGGCTGTCAGTCTGGGCGTGTTGATTGCCACGCTGGTGCTGGCCTTCACCATGGGCCACCGCATCCAGAAGATGCGGGTGGGCACCGCCATCGCCATGTTTGTGGCCTTCTCCGCCCTGTTTGGCTTTACCCTGTCCATCTACCTGTATATCTATGATCTGGGCATCCTGGCCTTCTGCTTCCTGCTCACCGCCGTCTACTTCGGCGCCCTGGCGGCCTACGGCTTCCTCACCGGGCGGGACCTGTCCAGCCTTCGGGTCATTCTGTTCTCCAGCACCATTTTCCTGGTTATTTTCGGGCTGCTGTCCATGTTCATCCCCGGGCTGGCAATGTTCGACCGGGTGATCTGTCTCGTCGGCATCGCCACCTTCCTGGGCTGGACCGCCTACGACACCCAGAAGATCAAGGTCTACTACAACTACTATTCCGTCTCCCCTGAGATGCTGGCCAAGGCCTCCATCTTCTCCGCCCTCCAGCTCTATCTGGACTTCATTAACCTGTTCCTGTACCTGCTGCGCTTCCTGGGCAATAAGCGCAACTGACATAGACAGCACAGCGGCCGCTCCATTTCGGGGCGGCCGCTGCTCTGTTTTTCAGCCTTCCACCCTCCGGGGGGAAGGTGCCCCAGTGCGCACACTGGGGCGGATGAGGGGGCGGGGCGGGTACGCGGTACGCCTAACGGTTGCAACCTCATCCGTCACGGCTGCGCCGTGCCACCTTCCCCTTTGAAAGGGGAAGGCCTGGAGGTATGCCCTTACGCTGGCGTTTTTCCGTCAGCCCTGGGGCTCATAGGCGCTGCTGTTCCCCTCCGGGGCGGAATCCACCCCGAAAGCGGGCAGCTTCTGCTGGGGCAGGTCCTCCACATCGTAGTGGGCCCCGTCGTACCAGGGCTCCTCGGCAATCAGGTCCTCGTCATCCGGGACGGTGGCCCCGCCGGGCATGATGTCGTAGCTCACCGGCTCCTCACCCTCGGGGATGACAGACGGTTTGTCGTTGGCGATGTCCGCGCTGGCCCGCTGGCCCACCTGGACGTAGATGGCATCGTCCTCCGGGTCCATCCGACACAAGACAGCCAGAACGTGGCCGTTTGCCTCAGTGAGGGTCAGTTCAATGCGGTTGTGCTCCTCGTCAATGCCCCAACTGGCCATGACTTCTCTGCACTTGGGGTCGGCGTCGGGGAGGGCATTGAGCTGGTCCATCAGTCCCGTCAACTGGGCCAGGGAGTACTTGCAGGAGGAGAACATCACCTGGTCGCTGCCCGTCCAGTCCAGCACTTGCAGTTCCAGACTTTTGTCCGCCGGATCCTTGTCCTCCACCAGCTGGACCACCAGCCAGCCGGAGCTGTCGATATAGGCCCCGCCGTACCAGTCGGGGTAGACGCCGTTGAAGCGGTCCATCAGCTCCTCATAGGCGTTCAGCGCCTCCTCCTGGGAAGGGGCGTCACCGATATAGGCCCCGCCGGGCAGGTCGCCGGTGTTGGGGGCAGGGAGGGCTCCGGTGTGGACATACAGCTCCTTCTGGGAGAACACTTTCAGGGAGTCCAGGTTGAAGGGGTCGTCCCCCTCGCTGTTTTTTTGTCCGTCCACGAACTTCCACCACTTGGCCCAGGTCATCTGGTAGCCGATGGCCTGATACTCGTCAATTTCCTCCTGAGTGTAGCCCACATCCAGCATGGCGGCGGTCAGGTCCTCGGGGGTCATGCCCATGTCCTGGTCGCCCCCCTCGCTTCCGCCGGTGGCGGTAGTGGCGTTTTCCAGGACGAACCCAGTCAAATCATCCACCGTCACATAGCTGTGGAGGGCGGCCTTGCCCTCGGGTTTTCCGGCCTGATAGACGGCATACACGCCGATCACCAGCGCCGCACAGGCGGCGACGGCACCGTACTTCATCCAGGGTGTGGGCCGCTTCTTTGCCGGCTGGGCCAGCTGTTCGGTGAGGGCCGCCCGGACCTGGGGGGAGGGGGTCATCTGCTTCTGCATGGAATCAAACAATTCCTTATTCATCGAAAAATTCTCCTTTCAGCTTCTCCCGGAGCTGCTCCCGGCCCCTTGTCAGCCGCATCCGGACGGCTCCCGGGCGTATCGCCAGAATTTTGGCGATTTCCTGGGTGGACAGCTCCTGGAAGTAAAACAGATAGATGGGCAGGCGGTAGTCCTCGGTCAGGCCCTGGAGGGCCTCCCACACCTGGTTTTCCTCGGGCTCCCGGAACTGGACCGGGGCGTCCTCCCGCT
>OFGG01001438.1_pt1 | contig 15544 bp, 17 predicted proteins | sample 1521701 | NCBI WGS metagenome assembly OFGG01 (sample SAMEA3504081, study PRJEB24116) | mouse gut metagenome | biome: mouse gut; feature: mouse-associated habitat; material: faeces | place: Denmark | collected 2011
AAATCATCATCGGTTGCTTCCAATACAGATAAATTAAATTGATTATCATACATATAAACAAACCATTGATATAAATCTGATGTATATTGTTTTATGCTATTTGGTGATAGATCACGAATAGACATGTCTATTTGATATTTCTGAAATAATTTTAAAGTTTCAGGATTTGTATGTTCAATCTTTTCTTTGTCATATAAACAAATTCGTTTACTGCGTTCCGCCATCTATTTCTCACTTCCTTCCGTCCAATAAGTAACCAGCCCCTTCACTGGTGGGTAAGTAATTTCACTCCTTACAATTCTCTGAAAAGACTTGTTGCCGATGAAAGCGACAAGCTTTATATTAATTTTGAGCGGTTTTTAATTCTTCAATAATTTCATTAACTTCTGTTTCATATAATTTGACACAACAAGAATATAAATCGTCTATATGTCCAAACTTTTCTGCATAAGCAATAGTAGTAAGTTGATCTTTCTTTTTAATTTGCTTTAAATTATATCCTTCGCATCTTGCCTCTAAATCAATATGAAAAGTTTCTCTAAAACATTTGTATAATTCCTTATATCTATTTGCGTAATTTCCAGATCTTCGTTTGCATATGCGATTAATGATTGCACGTTTTTTATAAATGTCTACATCATCTGTAAAACCATTAATAACTTCCTGTTTATGATTATTTTCTTCAATCAGTTTTTCATTCTCTTCTACTTTTTCAAGTAATTGAACTAATGCCTCTTTATATGTAGTCGGTAGTTTGTATGGATTTTTAAGTTCTTGTTCCATTTCATCAAAACGCTTTACATATTTTGCAGTAAACAAAACACCCTTTTCACCAGTAAATTTATTTGCGAGAAAATCACATCCAAGTTTTGTAACGAGATAACAAGGTCTTTCTTCACCTTTTGCATCTACATACGATGATTTTATAAAATATTCAACCACCACGAAATCGTGGGCGTTAAGAATATCAATAATACCTTTTGTTTTTCCGTCTTTCGTACCTTCTAATTTCTCAAGAACTTTATAGTGCTTCGTTCCAAGCATTTCAGCAATTTCAAGTGTTGTAATAGTGTTTTTGTGTTGTTTTAAAATTTCGTTCATATAATTTTTCTCCTTCTATTAAAAAATATTATTTTCAGTAAAAGGAGAGGACAGGTAATTATCCTGTAAGTCTCTCCCATTGTTGGTGTGGTAGGAGCATACCCTACACATGCGTACCACCAATGGTTTATCCGTCTAAAGGTAATCAGTCGCTTCACTGATCGGCAGTTACTTTCACTCACTGCAAATCTCTAAGTTATACTTCTCTAAACAAAAAAGACTCACGCTCAATTTTTAACGCAAGTCTTTTCTATAAATTCTGATTAAGTATCAGATATTATATTTACCAAAAGAATCTAATTGGCTGTGGACGATATTCATAAAGATATGGTCTATACAACATATCAAACACATCATAAAATTCCCTCTGAAAATTTTTCCTCATATCACGAATAATCTTTTCTGCTTCATCAGTATCTAAACCGACTTTTACAGTAATACTATATCCAGAATCTTTTGATTTATCTTCAGGATCAGCATTATCTAAATTGCCTTCTTCATCCAAACCACCTTCATCAGTGTTTTCAGATTCCTCATTACCAATAGTAAACCAATCATGCTCACCTAATGGCATATACTCATTGTTCTGCATATCAACCATTGCCTTGCTATTCACATCTTCATGAAATAAAATATAACCATCCGTGGAAACGTATTTATCCTTTTGGGAAAGATAACATTTTTCTACATTAATGTGCCAATTATCGGATTCTACATCGTTAAATAGAGATACAATATATTCTCTATCGTATTCTTCATCATAATCAAGTTCACAACTTTCAAAAATTACATTTTTGTAATTAAGTAATTCCACCATAATATCAGTGACCATCTTTTTATTTACAATTACAGATACAAGATTATCTTCATTATCTAAATTGGAAAACATATGAGATACTAAATTTTCAATATTTTCAAAGTTCAACATATAACTACCTCCAAAAAGTTAAGCCTTTACAGCATCCTTTAATGCTTTACCAGCCTTAAACTTCGGAGATTTAGAAGCTGCAATAGTCATTGCTTCCCCTGTGGCTGGATTCCACCCCTGACGTTCTGCACGTTTTACAACTTCAAAAGTTCCAAAACCAACTAACTGTACCTTATCACCATCTACAAGCGCATCTGCAACAACATTAGTAAACGCATTGATTACCTTCTCGACATCTTTCTTGGAAATTTCACTCTTTGAAGCAACTGCTCCGATTAATTCAACTTTATTCATAGATTTATACTTCCTTTCGATTTTTAATATTTGTTCCGAATTCTATACATTTTTCGTGACATCAAAATAGGAGAGTAGTACTATACTCTCCAATACATGTGTTTTATGGCTTTGTCAGCCAAATATAATAAACGTCCACTCGTGACGATTTTGTTTGCTAAATAATATTTCATAGCTTTCCATTCTGCAGTACAATGATATCATTACACAAGAGAGGAGATGATCAATATGGCGACTACAGGAGAAAAGCCAGGAGCAGGTACATATACCTGTGATAATTGCGGACAAGTGGTAGTGTTGGATGACAATACTGATACATTACCTCCTTGCCCAAAATGTAATGGCACAGAGTTCCATTAATCCGCAAGTCTAAAATGTTTAACATTGAAAGGCTTGCAAAACCACTGAGTCCAAATAGCGAGATATCGTTCTCCTGTTTGGACTCGATATTTTGTGTAATAGGTTAGAGGTAACAACTGTTTTATATAGAATAAAAATTTATTCATAAATCCTCCGCTTGAAATTAGTATTCTATGGCTAATTCAAAATAAATTTGTATGTTTCTATGTGTCCGTATGTACTATCAAATCCATATATTTTAACAGCAGCTTTGCTACCTTTCATAATAGAATCACTATAAGGATCGCTACCAACGAAAGAAGGACTTACCAATATTTCCGTATCATTACAACATCCTTCAAAACTAGGAATTTCCTTACCAGAATGAAAATGTCCTAATAATAGATAGTCAATAAAGCTTCGTCTCATCATACTTAAATCACGTATAGAATTTTCTATATTTTTTAACTGATGTCCATGCATAGCAATAATTTCATTTCCCATAATTGGAATTTCTATGTATTGTTTGCCTTCTTCAGCCAAATGAACAGAAATTCTTTTATTACCAATACATAAGTCTTTTATATAATTTCCAATAAGATATTCTAAATCCTCATCTGCAATTTCACTTGCTTTAGTTCCTAATGGACGTAATTGACTATGATTTGCCAAAGGGGTATGATAGTATTCAATTTTTGTATACACAGATAATTCTCTTAAAAATAATGCGATTAACCTACTAATCTCCACAGTAGATCTAACAATGGTAGAATCGTTAATTTTTAAATCACTAACACGTAAAATTCCCTGTACCATATCGCCCAATGAAGCTATATGAAGTTTTGTTACTTTATGTTTTTGAATGAATTCAATAACATATCCAGATAAATTTTCAAATCGTTCTTTTACGATTTCTGGTGAATATTCATTATTTTCACTTTTAAATTTTGCACCATAATGGATGTCTGCAAGAGACATGATATATCCTAATTCGTTTTCTGCTGAATCATAATATAGTGGCTGAAATTCTGGAAGTGGAAGAGCGGTACAAACATTACCAACATATTCATAATACATTTCTTGGCGAGATTCATTTCTATCTACACGGTTCCGCTCTATATTGGCAGTCTGCAATTTCATACGTTCTTTTCGCATATCTGCAATTTTCTTATCTAATTCTTTCTCTTTTGAAAATTCTTCTGGATTGGTATAGATTTGATTTTTAAGATATTCTGTTCTAAACTGACCGCCAAAGATAGTAGAAGATGCCTTGCGAATCGTATCTGAATTGCAGGTAATATTATATTTTGCTTGGATCTCTGCCCAATCAAGATCGTTATTTCCTTCTAATTTATCAGAAATATCCTTACATACCTTTTCATATGTATCAGTAGTTAATCCATACTTTGCTAATTCTTCATTAAAATTATACAGAGTAGTCACCTACTTTCATTCTTCATCAAACATCGAACTAGAAATTGGAGCAGCTCCACCTAATTTAAGATCAATAGCTTGTCCAACATACTGTTTGAACATATTTACAATACTAATAGGAGCGTCAAATGCTTCCTCATTCACTAAAACTAATTCGCCATTGATTTCCTCAACTCTTGCACCTACAATATTTTCAATTGTTTGGTGTGTATTATCTAATTTTGCCATTTGAAATCTTCCTTTCTTGAATAAATTTTTATATTTTCTAACAGGTATATTCTTGATTTATGGGCTATTAACGGAGAGCCTTGTTACGGAGGACTGTTTGTACAAAACAGACAAAATGAATTGCTGAAAGCACAGGAGTCGAACCTGCTATCACAAAGGTTATGAGCCTTGTATGGTTTATATATCCGTTCCACTCGCCAGCAATGCGTCTATTGGGATTCGAACCCAAAGCCTATCAGTTAAAAGCCGATTACTCTACCAATTGAGTTATAGACACAAAAAGAACAAGTGACGATACCACTAGAATAGTAGCACCGTCACTGGTATAAGAGATGCACTCCTTATAAACGCCTTCGGTTCAGAACGACTCTCGTTAATATTTTTGAGAGTTAGAACCCTGTATGTACTTCTGGAGCATGTAAAGTCGTACAGTCTCGCTTGGTGAACTTAACTGGTCTATATCACGTTTTACAAGTTTTTCATGTAACATCACACCAACTAACTTATAGTTACATGTTAGACGAAAACAATTTAGGATAATTGAGAACCACTAATCATATTAATGCCCTATAGGCGAGATTTCATAACCGGCAATGAATTAGTACCGATGTGCTTTTGACAAGTAATCACAACCTGAATAATTTGAATCACGACCTTTATTTCCCCATATCGTGTAGGATAAATCATTGTTCTGTTTAAAAAAAATAAATTTTATTTATCTTTCCTATAGTTCCCTTATTTTTGAAAACTTAAAATATTCGGGATTATCCCATACCAACTATGGAAAAATCCCATATTTTTTTATGGATTATTTTTTTGAAAAAGTAACTTTTGATGTTATTTTCTTATGTTGATAACCATTTTTAACTCTGTTTTTTATAGTGTTAGTTACTTGGAATAATGGATACGTCATCTTCCCTATAGTCTTTTCGCTATTACCATATAAATTTTTATATGTAGTTTCTTTCTTTTCTCTCAAAATAAACTTACCTAATTTTGGAATTTCAACCTGATTCCCTTTTAATAAATTTTCAATGATAACACCAGATGACACATTAAAAATTTCATCTACAACATAAGGAGTTACCATACATCTTTTTGCTACTTCGTTTATAAAATCATTTTTATTCAATAATTGTTCCCCCATATCTTTTGAAATGAATACCATATAATTTAAGATCTCCATCTTCATCTTCAATGATATAAGAATTATTAGATGGATTAAGTTTTGTCATTATTTCTATAATTTCACTGTTTTTATGATTAAATAATGCGTAAAACAACAATTTAGAAATATGGGAATATTTCTTCATATCAGTGTGTTCAATAAGCGAAAACATAGTGTGTATATTTATTTTCAACTTTTGAATATCAAAAATCAAATTATCTTTGTATTGTGAAGTTAATATGAATTTTTCTTCTGTTGAATAGTAATCTTTTGACCACACTGCATTAATAGAAGATGTACTGGTTTCGCACATTTTTATTATTTTAGTTACCTGCTTTTTATTTACTGAGTTAGGATTAAAATCATCAAACCTAAAACATTCACATAAAGGTATCAAATTCTCTGATTTTACTTTCTCTGAACGATATTGGTTAATTTCTCTCAATAAATAGTCCATAGTTGTTTTATGGTAATTATACTTCTTTTTTTGAGGGTTGCGATATCCCTTTGTTTGGGCAATAAACCCCAAAAATGCGGGCATAATGGTTTTACCTTCAAACGTTTTTTTTGTCCATTTCTCTTTTATTTCCTTAATTTCCTTACTAGAAGAAATGTCAAATTCCTTTTTTGCTTTATCGATCTCAATACAACTTAAAACATTTAATATACAAATATCATGGTAAATCTCTTTAATATTTTCATAGCAATCTGGCAAAGATTTCTTGGATTTATTGATAAAGTCCCACATTAAAGTGTTGAGTTCTTGGGACAAATTAACAATTTCACCTATTTTATTTTCGCTTGTTTTATAATCTAAATCAGACTTTTGTGCATTTGTATAATACCTTTTTGATTTTTTTGCAGCAACCCTGTTGGCAGGTACTTTGAATATATCATAATTCTTTAAAGCCGCATTTATGATTATTTCATTATCAGATATAATCATCTGATCCGAATCGTAATCAGCACCAGATAAACGTTCTAGTGTATTCTCACCAATAGCATTAATACAAACAATTTCATTAGTGAGATTAAAATACTTGTCAATCAAATCATGCCTCATATTCTCTGTAATAAGAATATTTGATGTTGAAATATGTGGGCTACGACATCCAAGTATTTTTTTACCATATTCATATCGGGTAGTATGTATATGTCCTGGTGGAAGAGAAGTAGTACCATCAAATTTTCCAATAGTGTGTAGCAACATTTCATAAGGATTCCCAAAAAGAACAGAATAATTACCATTTATAAGAATATGTCCCTTTTTCATATTTTTTAAATAAGCTTTGCATGTTTCTCTTTTGAAGTTATAAAAATACTTTGTTTTATAAAACTTATTTGATATATTCATCATTGTATAAACAATATCATTCTTATCTTTAAAAACATTTGATATAGCTTCATTATCATGTTCATCAAAAGACGAGCATTTTATATGATATTTTAAAACATTGATATCAGTATTTAATAAATTTACATAATCCAACGAAGGTTTCAATAACTCATGTACTTCATCTTTACTAAGTTGTATTGTATTCAATAATTGATAATGTGCTTGTACCATTTTCCCGTCAAAGAAATGTGTTTTCTTTTCATGCTTAACAACACTAAAAGTAGAATCAATTTGTTTTAACCATTGTAATAACGGCGCAAATTTTATATATTTGATACTATTTGGAGTGGTTATCAATTTTATATCTTTAATGTCAGTGGCAAGGGTAATGCAGTCCTTATTTAACTGTGAAATATTATCAATACCATTATCTTCAAACCACTTCTGAATATTTGTATTAAAGCAACAGGATTTGAAGAATCTGTTTCTCAACAATATCATACCATAGCAATTATATTTTCCCATAATAGACTCATCAATTAAGGATTGCCCATCAAAGATAGAATTTAAAATATCAGTTTCTCCTTCTTTAACTGTAATTCTATTATTCTCATTCATTTCAACAATAACAGAATCTTCCATAAACTTACTGTTATAATCAGGTATAATCAATATATTTTTAGGGTCAATTGTTATCATATCAATGGCACTACTGGTTGGGAGAGAAATATATGATTCTAATGCAGCAAGATCAACAGCGTCACCATTTTCAATTACTAATCCACACATTTCCCATTCGTGCATTTTATGGTACAATGATTCTTCAATAAATAAACATTTTCCTACACGGGCAGATCCAGAAGTACGTTTAAATCTAATATAGTGGTTACCATTACAATTAAAACCATTTTCATATAAATAATCACGCAATTTCTTACGTGAATAAGTAACTCCTAATGTTTTTGTTTTATAAATATGGTTTCCATCTTTATCTTCAACATATTCAAAACCATCTGGTAATTCATATTGCGTCTTCTCATAAGTAGGGGTAGAAACAATAACCCCTATAATAACATTAGAAACAATGGCAATATTATCATTGAATAGCAATTCATCTAATAAATATCCATCCATAACATAGGTATTCTTTTTTACTTTATTAAAATTCTTGCTACTATATTTGAAAGTTACATTAATCACTTTATCACTATATTCCTTGCCGTTATGCTTAAATGATAAGGTACTATTTTTACCATAAGCTTCTTTTGCAATTGCTCTCAATTTTTCACTATCTAAACTAAAATCAAGAGAATTGATAAATCTGTTATAATTTATATTTCCAGATTTAGTCATGAGTCTATAACCAGTTTTGTTTTTGGTTTCGTCTTTGAAATTGTTTGCTAAATATAAATCTTTAGCATCGATACTTGGGATGTAAATACAATTTCGATTTTCCATTATCTAGCCTCCATAATCCTAAAATTATAATATGATTTATTAATAATGTGCTTCATTGTCCTATAAATTTTTCGCTTTAGTTGTGTGTCTAAATCCTTGACATCGCCTCCATAATTAATTCGAATAAACTTATTACAAATACATACACCTTTATCAATAAATGATAACTCTAAATAAAAATCTCCAGCTTTTTGCAATCTCCAATATTTATTTTTACATGAATTAACTAATTCAATATACTTTTGAATTATTTCTTCGGAACCTATCTTTCTGTCCATTTCTTCTTTTTTCTTCTTGATTGACAAATTGATGTAATTTATAAATCTGTTATATATTTTTTCTTCGAATTTTCCAAATAAATCAGTTTTTGTAGAAAAAGTATGCCATCTAACCCTTTTGTATCCATCTAATAAAGTAATATCCTGTCCACCTGCTGTTACTCTTAGTTTAAAATTAGAGGTATTATTACATATATCAGAAATATTTTTAATTATTTCTTGATACTTAGAATCATTTTTTAAACATGACTCAATATATTCATATTCTAAATCTTGAAATGCTTCTTTCCGAAATTTGTTAAAATATCCTTTTATATAATTTTCTTCAATTAAATTGGCACATATTCTAATGTTTCCGATTTCCTCTATTAAAAACCTACTATGAATATAATCTTGAAATTTAATTGTAAAATCTAAAGTATGTAGTGGATACTTATTACAAGCCCAATGGCTATAAGGAATAATACTTTTGACATATGGTAGGTTTCCAACATGTTTTATCCTTTTTAAAATATTTTTTCCTTTAGTAATATAAGTGTTCAATAAAGAAACACACTTTTCTACATCATTTTTATAGTCTAATGGAAGAATGCCTCCTTTTTGTAATTTAACTTTTATGACTTCTTCTTCAAACAACATATAATCCAAATATGAGAACTCTGTTCTGCATGTAACATGATAAATTTTAGGAGATACATGAGCTAAAGAAATTTTAATTTCGTCTGTTTCTAATGTATGTAGTATACTATAAAAATGTTGGTTGATATTGTTCATAAAACACTCTTTTAAATCAATGCAAGATTTTTTCTTGATTGTGTAATAACACCATAATTTATCATCATACTCCAATTTATCAAAGCTTTTTAATACATTTTCAGTTTTTTCTCTCTTATTTACGTATTCTTGTAAGTCTGTCCAAAACCAATCCAATCGTTCCCATTGAATCTTATAATTCAGCTTATCTTGACGTTTCCATTCAAGTTTCCTTTTAGCAATAGTATCCTCATAATCTGTTCTTGAATAATTCTTAATAAAACACTCACCATTAGAATAAATAAGATTAAATTCTGGAATATCATTTTTATACTTCTGATTAATAAAATATCTTGTATCAACTTCTACAACATCATTTCCTAGTTCATCCCACTTAGGAGCGTATAATTCAGTCTTCCGATTAGTAGTTTTGATTTCAAAATAAAATACTTTATCAATAGTAGTAGTGACAATTATATCCGGTCTATAATCCCCAAAAGAGGTGTACAATGTTTTCTCAATTTCAATATCCTTGACTTCATATTGAATGTTATGAACAATAAATTTACATCCTTTTTCAAATAACCAGTTTTTACAGATATAATGAATATAAGTCTCATCGCTACATCCGCCAGTTTCGTGATAAAAGTGGGGCTGTACTTGATAAGCAATATCTTTTTTGTAAGCCCTTGGTTTAATTAATCCTTTACAACAGGGGCAATAATAGTTGATATTTTCCTTAGCATCTTCAATATGTATATAATTTGCAGAACCATCTAAAGAATCTAAACCAACAATTAATTGTGGTAAATCCTTTTCAATAATATCCAAAAGCACCCTCCTTCACTTTTGTTATATTTAATATTTCTCTATTAGAAATTCCATTACCAATAAAGTTCCTATTTAATCCACAAAATATGCAGGCACTTTTTCTATATTTTTTATTTTACAAATTTTATATGTTGAATAGCCATCAGCTAACGAAAAATTTTTATGTAACATAATAGGAGATTCGAATTTTCCTGTTTTCATCCAATAATTTAATTTGTGTTTCCATTTAGAATCTCTAATCCAAGATCTTTTATAATAAGTTGGCACTTTAATATCTCTTAAATAAACCCAGTATTCATATCCAGGTTCATATTTTCTAAATAACTTTTTTATAAATATTATAATATCTTTCATTTTTAATCCTCCATAGTGTTAATTGCATACTTGTTCCAATGTATACTGTCATACATTCTATGAAAACAATCTTGATGGGCTAGATCATCACTATCATTTACAATGTATCTTTGTCCGTCATAAATACCTTCTCCACAAATAAAACAATAATGTTTTGCTTTTTCTGGTTCATATAAAGGACATCTCGGATGATGTCCAATATCTTTCCAACAATGTTCACAAGCCATTAGGCAGCACATCTTTCTTTATATTTCTCTAAGCGTTCATAAACATAACCATCATTACTTGTGTAATAAATATCCCTAATACCCAAATCTTTAATTGCTGCCATACAAGAATGGCACGGCCTGGCTAAACCATAAGGCTGATCTTTTCTAATGCGATAAATATATAATTTCACCTTAGAAAAGTTAATATCTAAATTCTTAATTGAATTTACACAATTGATTTCAGCATGTAGTTTTGGTAATAATGAATCCGAAGGTTTTCTATATCTATTGTAATATTTCTGTGTTGGATGCGTTTTATTACAATTGCAAGCAATTCCGATAATATTTCCTTGATACACAGCAATACATCCGACATGAATATTTTTATAATCAGATACTAATGCTGCTTGTCTTGCTTTAGTAAAATATTTAAAATCATTCTTACTAATCACTCATCTAACGCCTCACATCCGATATCAAAACATCTAATAGTATATTCAAATCTTTCTACATATTCATCAAACCTATTGCTAATAACCATTTGCTCTACAACTCTGCAAATATTATTTACAATCGTTTCCTTGGTTCCAGAGATATATTGAGTGTCAATTTTTTCTGATTCGATTTTAAATTTCTCGTCTAAATCATTTCTTTTAATCCACATGGAAAGTGCGTATTTCTGCTCTTTTTTGTCGTATCTATATGTACATTCAGCAGAGTATCCATCATACTTATCTTTTGGTAAATTAATTTCAATAGTGTATCCTTTAAATTGTGGTTTTACATTGTAATTGTTCATTTATCAATCCTCCATTTTGATTTTTAATATTATTTTCTATAATTCTTTCTACATTGTTCATCAAATCTTTTATCTCTTTCAATTCGTTGTGCAATAAGAGACCCGTTTGAATTATCTTTGCCTCTACAATCTGTATTAAAATCTGAATGGTAAATAATTCCTCCGAAAGTAGTGCGATCTACTTTGGGATTCTTTGTAGTATTAAATGTTTCTGTCATTAGTTGCTGTTAATTCTCCTTTTCTTTTTAATAAAATTTTGTTTGATGATTTGATTGCTATTTTAATTGTCATAGTTTTGTTTCTCCTTTTTGAGATAGGATAGTGATGATGATGGATAAGGTTTCGCTTTCATAATACTTATTTCTATATTTCAGAATTAATCTTGATAGAATTTTTTACTTACATAATTTTGAGTTCTCAAGAATAAAATTCCATATTCCAATTCCTTCTCATAGTTATATTCTTCTTTTGTACATTGAATTATTTGATTATTTCTCCATATATAACGATAAGGACAGATATAAATAATATCATCAGTGTGCCAATTATCATTAGAATCTTTATATCTTGGCATCCTATGGGTTTTTATTAAACCAAGTTGTTCTAATACTTCTGTTGCTTTTGCAATCATTTTTCTATCACTACCTATAAAAGCAGCTATAGACTGAAACTGTGAATAAAATATTTCTGGTTTATTCTTCTTAGATTTTTCAGAATGTCCAGATGATTCATTCGTTCTGATCCAAGTAAATGCCTTTATATAAGATAACAGAAGAAATAGTATACTTTTATTTAATGGCTTGTATGGTGACTGATACTTATTGATTGTTTCTACTTCAAAGTCATATAAAATACCAAAATTGTTTTTTGGATTCATTTTTTCCATATTAATCAATGATGACTGAAAGGTGTTCTGTATATATTTCTCTTTATCAAAGTTAATGATGTATCCATTTTCAAAGAACCAATCCATGCAATCTCTAAACTTGGTAAAAATATTTTTTTCAGTACCCCTATGCCAGTTTGGTTTATACTTACACCACTGAATCATATAAATAGGAGAGTAGTGAACAACGTTTTCCCATGTTTGGTTATAATTTAAATAGAGTAAAGCCGATAATCTGTGTTCTGGTAAAGTATTTGCCAAAATTACTTCTTTTGGAATCTTTACAAAACGATTTACTGTATCTGGTAATTCTAATGTAGCTGTTGGTGATTTATTATTCTCTATGTAAAAAACGCCTCCTTTCTTATACCCACTTAGTTTTTCTGTTTTTTATACGATCATATTCTGTTTGTAATATTTGTTTTCTCTCTTCGTATGAGTAAATTTCCTGAGAAATAATTAACTGTGCATCATATCGTTCTAATCTTTCTACATCATCTAATTGATCTTCAGAAAAATAATTTCGTATCTGTTCATTAGAAGATATATTATGTTCTTTGCGATATTGAGTAGCCGACATTCCAAGTATTACAGTATTTAGTAATGAAAACTCAATGGAATATAAGTTGCCATTGGTAATCCACTCAGGAACGCCATTAAGTAATTCGTCACTTTTTACAATTAAAGCACTGCGCAATTCTTTACAGTTAATAAGGGTGTTTTTGCGATTCTTATTCCAACTTGTGCGGTTTTTAAATGCTTTCTCTATAATGATGAAATATCTTCTGACCAAAGCTCCGATACTTGTACGCTCAACCATAGCTAACTGTTTTGCACAATCAAGAGTGAGAGAGTAGTCCAGTGTCTCTTTGGGCTGTAAACCGCTATTTTTCACGGTTTCATACTTTCGTGAAATCGTAAAATAATCCACATCCTTTATAAGCTGATAAGATTCAATACGGTTTTCAATCCAATCTGTAAATTGACGGCCAGAATTTAATTGCTTATGTAAGTCTCTTGCGTTGACTTTTGAATCATTTTCATCAGACTGTAAAATGGGTAAAAGTGTCTGATATTCAATGATTGTAGAGATTTCTTCATCTGATAATCCATATTGTTTTAATTCTTCTTCAGTAAATTTTCCGTCTTTGAATGACTCACTTTTATATACTTTTTCTTTTCTTGGTTTTGTGTTGTTCTTGTTTGTAATTCTCATAATTTTATTCCTTTCTTCTATTCGGTTTTTAAGGTATATCACACTACAGTGTGATATACTTGAAGAAAAAATGGCAAAGTATATCACACTACAGTGTGCAGAATCAGCCGTCTTTTTATAATAAGAGACTGTAATAATAAATAAAGACTACTATCGTAATGAATTATTCGCATACGCTCATAATTCATTACTCTCTTAAAAACTTTTTGATTGTTGATGGTTATGATATCTTTAAGCGTACCCATAGGGAGGGGTATGTATCCGTTCAAAATATAAAATCGTATATATAAGGGTATACCCTACATAAAAAATACGCCCTCTAATATTGCCAATAATCCAATGTATACGTTAGAATTTCAAATTCAACGCTACTCCCCTATCAACTTATCATCTGTAGCTATTCCGTCTGAAATTTAAAGATAGACCATTGATTATAAAGCAAGAATGGGTATCCTCACCAAGGATACCTCATAAGGGATGGGTAGGTTTCCATCTAAAAATTTAAGCACCTACTATAAACGGTAAACCATATAAAATTCGTAAAAATAAGGCATACCAGATTTTTATATCCGATATACCTTATGATCAATCATTCAATAAATTATCTCTTACGTTCCTGCCTCCTATACCACTCCATCTTTTCTTCATGCGCTTTCCTGCGTTCTTCATCTCTCTTTAACATTGCATTTGTTCTGGCAATCATTTCAGTTGCTTCTTTCTTGGAGTTGATCATCCTCTGGATACTATTAAGGAAACTCTGTTCTCTTTCAGCTTCCTTACTCTTTTCTTCTGCCGCTATCCGTTCTGCTTCTTTCTTTTCAAGATAAGAATCCACAAAAGCATTATTCCTGTCAGCGCGCTCCTGCAGTTCTCTCTTCTCTTTCTCTATGCGTTCCTGTCTCCTGATATTTGCCTGTTCGTAATCATCTGCCCTCTGTTGCCTTACCCTTCTGCACGCATCATCTGCCCCAAGAATATCTTCATAAATCTTATAGTCAGGTTTCGCGTAATCCAAAAGATGTCCGTATCTGTTTCTGGCTTCTTCCTCCCGTTTCTGTTTTGTCTGGTAATCCGCATGTGCACCATCTACATACTTATCCAATAAATGGCCATATTTGTTCTGTGTTTCATTATTCTTTTTTGTATTCATAGTTATAAATCCTCCTAAAATTTTAATCATTAATTTCAATCTTCCAGTTCATCATAGCCTCATATACTTTATGCGGTATAACATTTCTATACTGTTCTGCCATATCCTGAATGAAATCCTCTTTGTATTCCTTATATCTGGTAAAAGCAGCTTCAGCAGTATCAAACCAACCCAATTTAATCGGCTCTCCCATGAATGACATTTCAGCACGGTATTTACCTTTACTCTTATCAAAATGAACGCCTAAAGGCAGATCACCTCTGTTTTTCTTACCATTCAAGAACAATGTATTGATCGCATGAGGTACAAAACAGCATGTCTCAGGACTATACACTTTATTCCCTTTAAACAGAATATCCTTATCCAGATCCAGTGCCATTCCCTTTATCCTATTCTGGTCATACCATACTTTGAAATTACTGTAATTCAGCCATTCCTCACATACAGTACATCCCATATATTGCGGCTGTCTTTTGTGAAATTTCTCATTGTAACAACGATGTATCATATCATGCCATTTAAGATATGATTCTGATGTACAGTCTACATTTTCACTCCCACGATACCCCACACCGCACATAACAGGCTCCATACACTTTCTGCTCCAATCATCCGGTTTATATCTGATATCATTCATGACCTTTAAGATAAATTCCTCTGAATCATCACCTGTCTTATTAAAATGATTTCTTACGATCATGTATTGTTTCTGATTCAATGGATAAAGATTTCTATAATAATGATCCTGCTTATCAGATCCGCTATGCCATATGTAAACATTA
>OFGG01001440.1_pt1 | contig 15536 bp, 18 predicted proteins | sample 1521701 | NCBI WGS metagenome assembly OFGG01 (sample SAMEA3504081, study PRJEB24116) | mouse gut metagenome | biome: mouse gut; feature: mouse-associated habitat; material: faeces | place: Denmark | collected 2011
AGGTCAATCAGTCTGACCAGATCAAGGGACTATTCTGTCTATCCTATTCCTACAAGTTACTTTTCACACCCACGCCAGATTTAGGCATAATGCTGAAATTGAAAAAAATGTTATACACCACCAACAGACAGAAAGTGCAGAATTGTGGATAGACTACTCTCCAACAGCCATTCTGTCTGTTTTCTTTTCTTCCCTCATGTCTTTTTGTATACCGGGGTCAGTTTTTTATCTGCTTTTCCCGCCTGAATGACTCGCGGACAGCTTTTCCATACCGTCATTTTTACCAGTCCAAAAAGTTATCCACATTCGCCTTTCCTTGAAAATCCTGCTATACTTCCCTTAAAGGAAGGTGCCTTATGGAACAGGGGAGATCACAGGAAAAGACAGAAAAACTACAGGAAGAACGCATCCGGGAAATGGAACAGGTTATTTCCCTTCTGGAAAAAGAAAACAGCCTGCAGAAACAGCTGATCGAAAAGCTGGAAGAAGAAAACCGTACGCTGCAGGAGCAGGCATGGAAATATCTGGAGACCATGCGGCAGATGCTTAAGGATATTCATCCGTAAAGGACATTACAGCTATGCATATGGATTTTGAAACGGTATCCACACTACAGTACCGGAACAGGAGCCTCACAAAACAGGTGGCGGATTTTAAATCCGGCGAAAAATATATACAGATGGCGGCGGACTATAAAGAACTCCTGCGTTTCCACCACCGGGAAATGAAACGGCTGGAATACGAATTATCCAGAGCCCACAGCGAGACAGTCACCGTGCGCAGGTACTGGGGCGGGGTGATGGATGACCTGGAAAAAGAATACCGGGAGCAGATACGCCGCCTTGAAGCAGAGATCGGACGCCTGAAAAAACAGAACCTCGAACTTGCCAGACAGCGGGATGCGGCAAAAGATAAGCTCAGGGAGCGCACAGGACAGTACTATGCCGCTGCCTCCGAACTGGAAGAGGAACGGGGGAAAAATAAAAAGCTGAGGGCACAGGTAAACCGGGATTTTGAGAATTCCTCCCTCCCCTCCTCCCTCCAGAGAGCAGGAAGGAAAAAGATACCAAACAGCAGGGAGAAAACCGGAAGGCGTCCGGGCGGGCAGCCGGGGCACAAGGGACACCCACGCAGAAAGCATACGCCGGATATCACCTGTGAGATACCGGCTCCGGCAGAGTACGCAGAAAGCCCGGATTATTACGAGACCGGAAAGGTCATCCGCAAGCAGAAGGTCTGCATCAGGCTTGGAGTGGAAGTCATTGAATATACCGCAAGGGAATACCGCAGCAGGAAGAGCGGGGCGCGTGTGCATGCCCCATTCCCGGAAGGCTTTGTCAATGAAGTCAATTACGACGGGACAGTAAAGGCACTGGCATTCCTGCTTTCGAACGAGTGCTGTGTCTCCCACGGAAAAATACGGCGGCTCCTCTCGGAACTGACAGGCGGCAGGATCGTGATCTCAGACGGCATGATCAATGGGCTGTGTGGGGAATTCAGTGCGAAAACAGGACACGAGAAAAAAGAGATCGTCAGGAAACTGCTGTCCTCCCCTGTCATGAACGCAGATTTCACAAACGCATCCGTCAATGGGAAAGGGATGCAGGTTCTTGTACTGGCATCCCCGTCAGAGAACGCCGCATTGTATATCGGCAGGGAGAAAAAGGGGCATGCAGGGGTCATTGGCACCCCGCTTGCGGACTATGTGGGGACGGTCGTGCATGACCATGACAAGACCTTTTACAGCTATGGCACAGACCACCAGGAATGCACACAGCATGATATCCGCTACCTGACAGGGAGCATACAGAACGAGCCGGAACTGACATGGAACGGGCAGATGCTCTCCCTGTTCCGGGAGATGCTGCATTACCGCAACGGGCTGCCGGAAGGCGCGCAGCCCGACCCGCAGGCGGTTTCCGGATTTGAAGCGGCATATGACCGGATCCTTCAAAAAGCGGAGGAAGAATACGCCAGTGAGCCACCAAACGATTACTATAGGGAAGGGTATAACCTATTTATAAGGCTGAAGGAGTACAAAGAAAACGAATTGCTGTTCCTGCATGATACAAGGGTTCCTGCCAATAATTCCCTGTGTGAAAGGCTGGCAAGGGTATACAAGAGGAAACAGAAACAGGCAGTTACGCTGCGCAGTTATGAAAACCTGTGCTGTATTTGTGATGGGCTGAGTGTGGTATATCTGCTGCGGTCACAGGGTGAAAATGTATACCAGAAGACAGCTGAAATATATGGGCGGAAACGACCTCCCAGAGAAAAAGCAAAAGAGGAAACCGGTGTTATGGCGTAATACTATAGCACCGGCTTATTTCATGTTTGGCTGGAATCCTGGCGTGGGTGTGAAAAGTAACCGGAATTGCAAGCGGAAAAAGAAAAAAGCCGGAAACCGCTTGTAGCGTCCGACATTTTCTGATATATTATGAAAAATAGTACGCAAAGTTATTTATAAAATTTTTCTGAACATCATTGACAGTGAGGTATATTTCCGTTAATATTAACATATAAATAAGTCAGTGATATCACTGATTGGGCTGGTCGAAAGACCCTGGTCCACCGAACGGCGGGGAATTTCCCCGCTATTTTTGTTAGGGAAATCTGAGAGGGATGAAGGAAGTAATCTATGGCTGAAAAGATTTTAAGTGTTTTTATAGATGAATCGGGCGATTTTGGGCCATATGATTTTCATGCGCCATTTTATCTGGTTGCAATGGTCTTACATAATCAGGATATTGATATTAGTAAAAATATTGATGACTTGGAGAGCCATTTGGCAAACATTGGATATAAACAGCATGCCATCCATACGGGGCCGCTGATCCGCAGGGAATCCGTCTATACCAATGACCTTATGGAAGAACGCAAAAGGCTTTTTAACGCATTATTTAATTTTACCCGTAAATTGGATTTCCATTATGTTTGTGCCAAAATAAGGAAAGATGAATGTCCGGATGTAATTACGTTAACAGCGAAAATATCAAAAGCGATTGCAGGAATACTTAAGGATCATCAAAATTTTTGGGAGCAGTTTAACCGCATTATAATTTATTACGACAATGGGCAGATTGAACTTACCAAAATTCTGACTTCTGTTTTTAATACACTTTATGCTCATGTAGAATTCCGAAAAGTAAAGCCTGTTGATTATAAATTGTTTCAGGCGGCTGACCTGATTTGTACAATGGAACTACTTGCGGAAAAAGCAGAGTCCAATTCATTTTCAAAGTCGGAATAGGAATTCTTTTGTTCAGTACGTGACTTTAAAAAGAACTATCTTAAGCCGTTATTGAAGAAACATTTATAGGGAGTAGGTGTGTGGCAGAATGGAAAAGGATATTGCGGATTATGCGAAAGACGGCAGACTGACGGAACCGTCAGACGGAAAGCGTTATGAATGGCGCAAAATGATTGATGCGGTAAAAGCGTTAGGCAGGCCGCTTACGGACGAGGAGGCCGAGCAGTACCGGGTAAAATAGCATTGGCGTGGTAAAACCGCAATTTGTCGATTTGTCGAATGTCGAATTGGATGGGGTAAATTCCGCACAGGTGGGGTAAAAGGGGTAAACATTTTTACCCCTGGGTTAAAAGTCATCAAAATCTAACAGCGGCACAGGCCGCTGTTCTGGAACCATTGCTGTTGTTTTTTTGAATTCCCATATACTGGTGGCGCAGGGACAGAGCTGCCCGGCATCCACCCACATGCGGAAAGCAAACCCGCTGGCAGCGATGATGTCTTCCGCGTATGTCTCATAGGGACTGTTTCTGACCACTGCGGCAAAGCACTTTGCCAGGGAAAAAGATAGCCGGTGGTATCTGTAATACCGTCAAATGTAATACTTAAATTTATCATACTGGTACCTTCTCCTTTTTTTGACTGCAAGTCTTGTCAGAGCGTGTCTGAAGCTGCCAGTAAGCAATGATCAGACCGGCTCCGGCAGAATGAGGATATTATACTATAATTTTGTGCGCGTCAGCGCACATGGAATCAGAAGCCGAAACAGTGTCTTTCTGTTTCGATATTATGCCATAATTTTGTGCGCGTCAGCGCACATGGAATCAATAGTTGACACAACGACTTTCTGTGTCAACATTATAACATATTTTCAACGGCAGGGGTAGTTCCCTTCCCTGTGTGCCCTTATCCGCGGAGAAAATTATGGCGGAAACGATAGGGTCAGGATTTCCGGGAGGATCCGGAAATGCGGCGTCAGAAGATTTCCGGGTACATCTTTCCCGGCAGCGGCATATAATAAAGCAAAATATCATAGGATGATAGGTTATATATTATGTACGCTGCTCTGTTTATCTTATTGCTGCTTGCCCTTCTGGGCATGATTTTCTGTCATTTCCGCATGAAGAAAATCATCTGCAAAATCCAGTGTATGGATCAGTGCAGAAAATGTTCCCTGGTGGAGGAACTGGCGGAACCCTTCGGCTATGTCTTTCACTGCTGCTGTGGATTTTTCTCATCCACCGTTGATGCCTGGCAGAAAGATGCCGGTTACACCTGGGTCTACGACTATATGGCGCCACGCTTCCAGATGGTGTTCGACTCCCTGCCGGTTTATTTCAATTACCGGGGCAGGACATGGCTGATTGAATTCTGGAAAGGCCAGTACGGTATCAATACCGGTGCGGAAATCGGTATCTACCACGCTGACAGACTGCTGTCCGAGACCGAGTACCGCGGGGCGCTTTTTGAGGCAGCCGGGGAGGAGGAAATGCTGCCCTGTTCCTTGCAATTATGCAGGGAAAACGGCGAATGTGTGAAACTTTCCGAAAGACACTGGTGGCTGACCGCCTTTATTCCGGGTGCATTTTCCCGTCCCGGTGAACTGTGCATGAAAGCATCCATCTGCTTTGGTAATCGGGAAATGCTGGAAGCTTTCCATCGGGGGCTGTGCAGGGCAGGTTATCCGGTGGAGATGATCATGGTGCAGAATCTCTGCCTGTCCTTTACGTTCCACCATGCCCGGCCCGGACATTACGGCCCGCTGACCCGCTTCCACCGCTGGCTGTCCCAGTGCCTGAACAGGATGTATTGTCATCTGTTTGTATGGATTACCAGGCCCTTTGAATGTGCGGAGGACCGCATTCTGTTCCTGTACTATTACATTCCGTTCTGTTTCCGGAGACTCATGCGCATGCGTCGTTTCCATAGGAGATGTCACAGAAAAAATGGCTGTCAAAGACCAAAATGCTGCCGCAGACGTAGTCCGCGCCGCAGGAAAAACTCATGAGTACCGCCGGCCGTCTGAACCGTGCCTTTGCCCAGGCGCTTGTGCTGCCTTTGCACGGCTGTTCCAGGTATGTTCTCATAAGTGACTGCCATCGGGGGGTGGGGACTTCTTCGGACAATTTTTTGAAAAACCAGCATTTGTACTATGCAGCCATGGAACATTATTATAGAAACGGTTTTACGTATATCGAACTGGGGGACGGGGAAGAACTGTGGGAAAACCGGAAGCTGCGCCATATCACCGAGATACATGAAGATGTTTATTGTATGTTTGCCCGGTTTGAAGAAAGAGGCCGTCTGCATCTGCTCTATGGAAACCACAACATTGTGCGCAAAAAGAATCCGGCCTTTCTGGAAGCAGTGATTTTGTACTGTGAGGCAATGCCGGAGAAATCCCTTTACCTGACCCATGGCCACCAGGCCAGCTTTCTGAATTCCACATTGTGGCCCATTGCCCGTTTCCTGGTACGGTATTTCTGGAGCCCGCTGGAAAATCTGGGGTTTTTGGATCCCACCAGCGCGGCAAAGAATTACGAAGTAAAGGAAAAGTGTGAGGAGAGTCTGCGCAGATGGGCCGAATCCCATCATCATATTCTTGTCACGGGGCACACACACCGCCCCGTACTGCCGGAAGAGCCTTCTTTCTATTATAATACGGGAAGCTGTGTCCATCCTCGTTGCATTACCTGTATTGAAATCCAGCGGGGAGAGATGACCCTTGTAAAATGGATCATGGAAGCCAGAAGCGACAGTGTGCTGTATGTGGCCAGGGAAGTGATTTCCGGTCCGGTAAAAATACTGTAATGTGCGCAGGACACGGATGTCTGACGCCGGGTCTGGGGAGGGGCTGCCCTGTGATGCAGCCCCTTTCTTTGTGCATAGGGGCGCGTAAGGAAATATTCTTATTCTTTATGGAAGCAAATAATTATTTTCCTTGTCTGCCACCTGCAGGGCGGCAAGCGTATAGGTTGCATATCCTTCGGCCACAAGGGGTTCCAGCTTACACAGCGCGTCTGCCTCTTCCAGACTTTTGGTTTTGAAGATTACCATGCCGGCAACGCCGGGATAGCCTTTGAAGGGGCCGCAAAGCGCAATTTTTCCCTCCTCATCCAGCCGTTTCAGATTTTCCACATGTCTTACAATTACGGCTTTGGTAACTTTGTTATACGTTTTCCCTTTTTTGATTGTCATGACATATAACCATTTTTCCATGTTCTTACCTCCGTTTTTAGAAGATTCGATATTGTATTTTTAATATATCTTATTATTATGTTTTTCGCAATGAATTTCCTTTTTATTATTTCCGTACTTTGGGGGCTGTGTTACAATAAGACCATATTTATGGCATGGAGAGGCCGAATGGCCATAATATCATGATTGGATTGAAATCATGATAAAATAAGACCATATTCATGATAAGAAGGGGCCGAATGGCAGGGGAGGGGTTGGCATGCATTTTGTGGATGCAAAAGGAATATTGTCGGCGCAAAATGGGATGAATGTGTACAGAGGCTGTACCCACGGCTGCATCTATTGTGACAGCAGAAGTAAATGTTATGGGTTTACCCATGACTTTGAGGATGTGGAAGTGAAACAGAATGCGCCGGAGCTGCTGGAAAGGGCGCTGCGCTCCAAAAGAAAGAAGTGCATGATCGGAACCGGCGCCATGTGTGATCCATACATGCACTGTGAAGAGAGTCTGAAGATAACTCAAAAATGTCTGGAACTACTGGAACGTTACGGATTTGGTGCGACGGTTCACACGAAATCGGACAAGATTCTGCGGGATCTGGATTTGCTGAAACGCATTCATGAAAAGGCAAAATGCGTGGTACAGATGACCCTGACCACCCATGACGAGGCATTGTGCGCAATTTTGGAGCCCAATGTGTGCACCACGGCAAGAAGGGTGGAGGTTCTGAGAATTTTGCATGAGAACGGGATCCCCACCATTGTATGGCTTTCGCCTGTTCTGCCTTTTATCAATGATACAAAAGAAAATCTGGAAGGCATTTTGAATGAATGTATCAGGGCAAAGGTGTATGGAATCATCTGCTTCGGCATGGGAGTGACCCTGAGGGAGGGAGACCGGGAGTACTTTTATGCGGCGCTGGACAAACATTTTCCGGGCATGCGGCAGAGATATCACCATAAATACGGATATGCTTATGAACTGAAAAGTGACAGGAATGAGGAATTGATGAAACTTTACCGGAGAATTTGTGAAAAAAACGGAATTGTGTATGATGTGGGGGCATGCTTTCAATATCTGCACGCATTTCCGGAGAAATATGAACAGATGACACTGTTTTCTGATTAAATTTCGACGGAGGGACAAAAACATTCATGATTGCTGACAGATATACAAAAACGAAAGGAGCTGCATATTATATTTAAAACCAGTATCAGTATAAAGGAAGAATAAAATATGAAACGATGTGTTCCGTTGGAACCTGCGGCAGAAGCCGTCTGCAATCAAAGCTCTGTGCCTCCGCTGATCTTTCAGATGCCGACTGAGCAAGGCAGGATGGCATTGGAGGAAATACAGGATACGCCGGTATATAAATATCCCGCCGATATATCCTCAGTCTGTGTCAATACAGGAAGGTGGGGGAGTATCCCGGTATATTTGATTGCGCCCAGGGGTGAAAAAATCAGAAATATGATATTCTATATCCATGGTGCGGGGTGGGTGTTCGGCAGTTTTCATACCCATGAAAAGTTAGTCCGGGAGCTTTCGGCAAGGACAAATTCACTGGTGGTATTTCCTGAATACAGTCGTTCACCGGAAGCGAAATACCCCACAGCCATAGAACAGTGCTATGATATCCTTTCCCATATACGGGATATTGTGGGGGATTGTTTTTCAATGGCAAACGATGCTTCGCTCATAGTGGCAGGTGACAGTGCCGGCGGAAATATGGCAATCGCCATGGTCCTGATGTCGGCCATGCGGCATGGCCCGTGTATCAGCAGGCTGCTGTTATATTATCCGGTGACGAACGCCTGCTTTGACACACTCAGTTACCGGCAATTCGCAGCGGACTATTATCTGTATCGGGAAGGAATGAAATGGTTCTGGCGACAGTATACAGCTTCTGCGGAAGACAGAAACTGTATAACCGCATCTCCGCTTCGGGCGGACATAGATTGTCTGAAGTGTTTTCCTCCAACGATGATCATAAACGGTCAGGCTGATGTTCTGCGCAGCGAAGGGGAAGCCTTTGGTGAAAGGCTTCGATGTGCAGGCGTGGAAGTGACAGCGGTGCGGGTTCAGGGGACCATTCATGATTTTGTGATGCTGAATGCGCTGGATCAGACGAATGCCTGCCGTACTGCTATGGATGCTTCAACTCAGTGGGTAAACCGCCTGAACTGTCATCCGGTATAGGAATGCTTTTATCATGATAACTGAAAAAGAGCGGAGGGTAACCTTTTCATTTCTGTTGCAGTATGGTACAATAGCCTTGTTCTGTAAATACAGAGGCGGTTCGGGAAAAAGGCATGTGGAACAGCTTTCCGGGGGTTCAGGGAACAGTGCGTGGGGATTGCGGCGGAACGGATATCCGGCGCAGTTTTTACCGAATGCAGAAATAAGAATTGCCTTGCAGGCTGCAGCCCTGAAGGAACTTGTGTCCGGGTTCCGGAGAAGGGATAAAACGCATAGATATGGAGGTAGTTTATGAAGATTGGAACATGTATTTCACTTGCGGCTCCGGAGGAAATGCCCAAAAGGCTTTCTGTGCTGAGGGAGAGCGGTTTTGACTCCTGTCAGCTGCTGGCCTGGGAGCCGGCACTCTGGACGGCAGAGAATGCCGCCAGGACAAAGGAACTATTATCGGAATACGGCATTACGGTATCCGCGTTCTGGTGCGGCTGGGAAGGTCCGAAGGTGTGGGATTTTTATGACGGGCAGATTACGCTGGGACTGGTTCCGCCGGAATATCGTGTAAAGCGCATTCAGAACCTGTGCGATGGGGCGGATTTTGCCCATTTGATGGGGATTACGGATGTGGTTACGCATATGGGCTTTATCCCGGAAAATCCCAACGATCCCAATTTCAACAGCTTCTGTGTGGCGGTCCGCACAGTGGCCGAACACCTGAAGAAAAACGGACAGTATCTTCTGTTTGAAACCGGTCAGGAGACCCCTGTCACCATGCTGCGCTGTTTTGAGCAGGTGGGCACGGACAATCTGGGTGTGAACCTTGACACGGCAAACCTGATTCTCTACGGAAGGGCAAATCCGGTAGACGCGCTGGATGTGTTCGGAAAATATGTGCGCAACCTCCATGCCAAGGACGGGCTGTATCCCGTGAACGGACATGACCTTGGGCGGGAAACAAGACTCGGGGAGGGAAAAGTGGATTTTCACGCTCTGTTTGTCCGGCTGCATGAGCTGGGTTATGATTCCTATGTGACCATTGAACGGGAGATTGAGGGTGGGCAGCAGCTGAAAGATATTTTGGATGCCAAAGCTTACCTGGAACAGATTATTACGGAAGTCTATGGAGGAGATGCCTTATGTTAAAGGTTGGTTTCGTCGGAGTCGGCGGCATCAGCGGCGCCCATATACCCGCATGGGAAGCCATGGAGGAGACCACGCTTGTGGCTCTGTGCGATGTGCGTCAGGAATGTCTGGACAAATACCCGGACAAACATCTGTACACGGATTTTGAGGAAATGCTGGAGAAGGAACAGCTGGATATCCTGGATATCTGTCTTCCCACTTATCTTCATGCGGATTATGCGGTCCGCGCCATGGAGAGAGGGATCCATGTCATCAGTGAGAAGCCGGTTTCCCTGAATGCCGGGGATGTGGAGAGGGTATATACCGCGGCGCGTGAGAATCATGTGAATTTTATGGTTGCCCAGGTACTCCGCTTCTGGCCGGAGTATGTACTGCTGAAAGACATCTATGATTCCGGAAAATACGGCAGGCTGCTGTCCGGATTCATGAGCCGCCTGGGTGCCATTCCGAAATGGAGCTGGGATAACTGGATGAAGGATGAAAAGCGCAGCGGGCTTGTGCCCTATGACCTCCATATCCATGACCTGGATTTTCTTGTATATGCTTTTGGCGCGCCCCGGAATACGCAGGTGCACCGCTCCAGACGCACGGACCAGGATTACTTATCTGTAGTATACGAATATCCGGACTTTTTCATTACAACGGAGGCATCCTGGTATGCGGCGCCATATCCTTTTTCGGCGGGGTTCCGCTTCCAGTTTGAAAAGGCCATACTGGCTTATGAGAATAACAGGTGCATGCTGTATGAGGTGGGCGGGGAAGCGGTGGACCTTACGGAGGATGCCCAGGGGGATACCGGCTCCATCAATCTGCCCAAAAGCGATGCCTATGCAAATGAGATACGTTATTTTACGGACTGTGTGCTGGGGAAGGTGTTCCCGGACCGGGTAAAACCGGAAGAACTGGACAAGGTCATACAGATTCTGAACAGTCTGTAGGTTGAACGTAAAGTCCCTGGTCAGAATGTGCCGGCATATTATGTGCCTGGACATAGAATGAAACAGCAGATCCCACAGAAGCAGAAGGGGCGGCCGCAGAAAGAAATATGCGGCCGCTTCTGATATTTACAGTTTTGCCCGGTATTTTTCCAGGAAAGCCATCAGCGCCTGCCGTTCTTCTTCCTGACTGATATTGTCCACAAAGCTGCGGGAATCCCTTTCAATATCACTGAAACCGAAATACATGGATTTGCGGCCCCGTTCTTTAAAGTCCATGTCCAGAGTGGCGTCCCTTTTCCTGTATTTCGTGTATTTCACTTCGGAAATCTGTATTTCAAGGGGTTCGGAGGTTTCGGTGAGTTTCGTGTCCACGGGAACGGCCACCAGTTTGAAATCGGATTCCCTGTATCCGAATACCAGGCTGATAAACTGATACACCCGGGTGTCGGAAAGAATGCCGCTTTCCTTCCAGGTGGAGCCGGTGGTGGCATAGAGAATCTGATAGGAATCCCCGTCGGCCACGGCCTGGTTGAACAGCCGGCGCATTTTCACTTTATTTTTCTGAGCTTCTTCCATGTGGATTTTTGGTTTTCTTGAAAACAATCCCATATGTAGTTCCTTTCCTTTCTAAACCCCCATGCGGCCAGCCGCACCATCATCCATAAAAGCCCGGGGGGTTTGATGATGCACACAAACCGCAGGAGCATGCGGTTTGGCGCACTGCTGTCCCGGTTTTTGTGCAAGGGAAGCACAAAAACACTTCGCGGTGCCGTAATGGTGCAGGGGCTTTCATAGTAAAACGCATACCAATATACACACCCGAAAAAAGAACTCCGGCGTTTATCGTCGGAGTTCTACTACAAAATCTTTTTATTACTTCTTTCTGTCATTCCAGACAGATGCCAGAATGTCTTTCAGGACAAGAAAGGCATCCAGCTCATTGTAGCCATATTTCTTTTTCAGGTCACACAGCAGCTTTTCCAGTTCTGTCCTATATTCCGCCGTGTCAACCTCCTTTTGGTAGCGGACAAGCACCGGATACTTTTTGCCCCATACTTTTGTCCAGTCAACCTTATCCGATACTTCCTGGCTGGTCTTGTCAATTACTTCCTGGATTTCTTTTATGCCGATATCAAATTCAACCAGTTCGTCCAGCGACAGTCCGTACAGAACGGCAAGTTTTTTTGACTGACAGATATCCGGCAGCGTCTCATCTGTCTCCCATTTTGAGACGGTCTGCCTGCTTATCCCCAGCTTTTCGGCAACCTCTTCCTGTGACATTCCTTTTTTCTTACGGGCGTGAAATAAACTATTTCCCAGACTCATATAATGTGACCTCCTTTTTTTAATGGTCCTCATTATAATATTTTGCCGGCGGGGATACTACCAGCCCAGGCATTCACTTCCGCACGTTTTATTAACATCCGGCATCGTATCCCGCTCCCTTTTGTGGTGATCCTTTTCCATAACAAAATTTGTGAGAGAAATCCCCTGCCTGATAACCTGCTGTTCCTTTACAACCCTGTATCCTCTGGAAAGAAAAAAGGGCTTCGCGGTAATGGATGCATGCACTGTTATGTTATCCCCAGCAACCTTCTGTTCCAGTTCATCACAAAGTGCAGTGGCAATTCCCCGGTTTTGATAATCTTTATGGACGTACAGCCGGTCAAAACAGCCTCCTTCGGCCATATCGGCAAACCCGACTATCCTGTCTTTCTCCACGGCAACCACTGTATCATGTTCAGCCAGTGTCCTGCCCCATCTTTCAAGATCGGCACTGCCCGCAGTCCATGCGTCCAGCTGCTCCTTCGTATAGTCTTTCGCATTCACAGCGTGGACCGTCTCACAAAACAATTCTGCCAGCGCCTTACAGTCTGCCGGCTCATATCTTCTGATGCACAGCATATTCTACCTCCCCGGAATTTACCCTCCGTGGATCAGGGGACCCACGGAGCATACTTCTTTCAGAACAGTTCATCCAGTAAAATATAGTATCGTATTTTCTCCCAGTCAGGCCGGATACCCAGTTCGCGGAATAAAAGTAAATCATCATATTCCTGGCAGGCACTATTTCCCCGGCTCTTGTATCTTCCGCCATAGTTATGTGATATGCTTCGGTAGCACAGCGCGATATCGCACCATTTATCTGCCATGCCCGCTCTGCCCAGGTCTATATATCCGCTCACCCTGCCATTTCGGCCAAATATATTGGGAAGGCAGAAGTCTCCATGGGATAGAACCAATTCCTCATCCGGCTTGTTTTCATAGAGCCATTGCAGCAGTGCCGCAGGATCCCGGAAGCCGTTCTCCCCAAATGTATCCGGTTCCACATTGTCCATGTCCACCAGACCGTTCTCTATGTTGCGGGCGGCCTGGGCAAGTTTGTGCGAAAGGCTCTGGTCGGAGGGGCAGTCCGAAATGTCCACACTCCACAGCCTTTTGAGGCCTTCTGCCAGCAGTCTGCATAAAACAGTCTGATTTTCCATGTATTCAGGCGCACAAGCCATTTGCCCCTCACATTTGCCCATGAGCAGATATGATCTGCCCCCGGATACCTCATGTGCATATATATGCGGAACCGGAAGTCTGTCCTGCAGATAGCGCAGCATGCCGTATTCGTTTTCTGACTCCGGATTCCAGTCCTGCACCTTTAGAATCTTATCTTTAAAAACCAGGACCGATGCTCCGGACATTCCGATATCATCTGTCTCATAATCTTCTCCCGGCATCAAATCACGTATGCTTTCAGGTAAAAACATTACATCCTCCCTTCCTGTCCGGCCCTGCCGGCCCGGATAATCAGATACAGCTCCATGATCATCCCCTGCGGATTTCGGTCAGGCGGATGATATCATCATACACGCCATCCTGATCTTCCAGGTCTATCATCAGCCATCTCTGCCCGTTTCCTTCTCTTGTCTGATGATAAATTTCCTGCAATTGAGGGGTACAGTCCGGCAGCATTGCCTCCACGGCATCCTTTTCCTTTTTTCCCACCACGACCATCACTGTAAAATAGCCTTCCCTGGGGTACAGGGTACACAGCGTTTTTCCGGCTTTTTTATACTTTATGTTCCAGCCGGGCTCCATGCTGCAGGAACTAAATTCTATTTTCTCCGTACACTGATACTTTTTCCTGATCTGTTCACAAAACTGTGCAAAAACCGGATTTCCCACATATTCGCCCACCTGCTCCAGCGTAGGACAGACACTTTTATCCTGCAAATTCACCATTTTTCCTCACTTTTTTCTGAATATTGTCCTCATTGTCCGATGGATGTTTTCCTATGGACATACATTCTTGCCTTCTCCGGTTCACCATCCCCCTGAACCATACACAGAAATTCCCATCCGTAACGTTCGTAAAACGAAGTATGATCCGTGACAAGATAAAGGGTATCCACTCCTTTTTCTTCCATATCCCGGCAGACAAAGTTCAGCAGCTTTCCCGCAATGCCCCGGCAGCGGTATTCTTCTTCCACATATACTGCGCACACATTGGGGGTAAGATCTTTCCGGTCATGAAAATCATTCTCAATTACCCCCAGTCCCCCCACAATCCGTCCTTCCACCATGGCCAGGTACCACTGGGGTATTTCTTTTTTATTCCGAATGCACATATCCATACTCTCTGCATAGGCTTCCAGGGGAATTCCCCATTTTTGGTGAAACCATTCCGCAGCCTCTTGTATCAGCCCGGCATTTTCCCTTAATTTTATAATATGAACCATTGCGCCTCCTACTCCTTTTCCGTTTTGCCGGCTTTTCCATCCCAGCATTACAACACACATTCCAGCTGGCAGTCGTATGGTTCGGCTTCCACATGCTTTTGTTGATATTCCCTGGCTTCCACACAGCCCATGGTTCTGTAAAAAGCCTGGCTTTCCACGGCGGAATGTGCGGATATATACAGTTTTTTTGCCCCCCTGCCCGCAGCCCACTCCTTTGCCGCAAGAAAAAGTTTCTTTCCGATGCCCCGTCCACGCATATCTTCCGACACATGGATACTTGACAAATCCAGGTAATCCCCTTCCCGTCCCATCAGATCAGGCTCAACGGACACAAATCCCTTCAGCCGGCCGGCCGCAAACGCGGCGTACACAAAACCCCCTGCCGAAACCGTATGTCTCAGGCAGTCCACCAGTATTTTGTAATCGGCTTCCGACCACTCGTCCACAAAGGGATCATCCCTGATTACCCATTTATCATTATCCCTTCTCCAACATTTCGTGACATTCTGATGACGGATAAAATCCCGGAACAATTCTCTGCAGATTTCATCCTCATTCAATTTCCTATATTGCTCCATCACAAGATCCCTCCCCGAATATTCCTGTCTGCCCGGAATGTGTCTGAAAATTCATTTCCGCCGTCTGTGCGCCCCATTTTGCAGTATATCCGTCCCTCATTCAGGGAATGCAGCAGCTACGTCTCCCTGGCCGGGGTCCCAGCTCCTGCAAACCGTGACACACAGCTGCCAGAATGCAATGATCAGACACGCTCCGGATGCTTCCAGACAAATTGTATAAACATACGGCCCACTCCAGTCCGTAAAACCATACCTCAGATACATTTTCATCTGTCCAAAGCCGGATAACGAAAAAGACTCTCCTCAGTATCGCTGAAAAAGAGTCCCTTCCATGTACCAACTATGCCGGCGACCGGACTTGAACCGGTACGGGATTTAACTCCCGATGGATTTTAAGTCCATTGCGTCTGCCTATTCCGCCACGCCGGCAGGCAATAAATTTACCGGAAAATGGATGGAGGTGGATTCGAACCACCGAAGCAATTTGCAGCAGATTTACAGTCT
>OFGG01001442.1_pt1 | contig 15520 bp, 14 predicted proteins | sample 1521701 | NCBI WGS metagenome assembly OFGG01 (sample SAMEA3504081, study PRJEB24116) | mouse gut metagenome | biome: mouse gut; feature: mouse-associated habitat; material: faeces | place: Denmark | collected 2011
CGCCACAAACCGGTTCGGCCGGCTTTTAAAAACCGCCTCTTCTATTCTTTCATACTTCATCGATCCATCCCATCTGCATTTTATTCTGTCCCAGTATACCACATCTTTCTATTTTCCCACAATATCTTGATTTTTCTCTTTTTCTGTGCTTAAATATGGATATTCTCAGTGAACAAGTAGACGCACGCCCCGGCATCGGATTTTGAGGTCCAAAGGGGTTTTGCGCCGCAGAATGGCATATTTGTAGTGTAAAACCGTGAACCACTTGTACACTAAGAGTATTATGGAACATTGACACTTCAGCAGGCATGTATGACTGGGCGCCTCGACCCCGAGGCACTGATCTTTATACGCGTTTTCTTTCGCACTTTTTCAGCTATAGTACTGCTTTGTCTGTTCCCAAAAGACAGACGGTACGGCATCCAGATCACACAGGTGCAAACCCGGACATACAGGTTATTGCTTTCATCTGCCCACATCTAGAAAGGACTTTCTTTTATGTTTGACAGTATCATCCTTGACATTGACGGAACACTCTGGAACTCTACTCCCATCGTATCAGACGCCTGGAACAAGGTTCTGGCAGAACGGCCTGACATCTCTTTCCGCTTTACACCCGAACGTCTGACCCAGCTCTTTGGGCTTCCCATGGACAAAATCGCCGAGATCTCTCTTCCTTTTCTGGAAGCTGAAGAACGCAATGCGCTGATGGACCGGTGCTATGACGAAGAACACCTCTTTTTGACCGCCTCCACCAAAGATTTGCTCTATCCGGGCGTGAATGACACCATCCGCACACTTTCCAGACGCTGCCCTCTCTTCATCGTCAGCAACTGTCAGTCCGGCTATATTGAACTTTTTCTGGAAAAAACCGGCCTTGGTCCCTGCATCACAGATTTTGAATGCCCTGGCAACACCGGTCTTGGCAAAGGCGCCAATATCCGGCTGGTCATGGAGCGCAATCATCTGAAACATCCGGTCTATGTGGGAGATATCGAAAATGACCACAAAGCCGCCGCGGAAGCAGGCATTGCATTCTGCTATGCTGCCTACGGATTCGGCAGCGCCCATCAACCAGACTGTGTGATTCAGACCTTTTCCGACCTTCTGAATCTGGTTCCGGAAAAATAACGACCAAAGCATCTCCCATCCCCGGCCTTGGAGCATGTTTGAAAACTGCTTTCAGGCAGATGTGCGTCACAATTTGCGGGAGATTTGTGCCAAATGAAGGGCGCATAGCGGGCTATGTAACCTGAATTTGAGCCAAAGATACCGCAAATGCGGGGACGCGGTTACCGCGGCAGATGGCGAGAATGAATTTTCAAACACGCTCTAGTAATGGAACCAACGGCCGTGATCCATGGCGGCCATCAGATCCGAATCCCTTATTGTGGACAGACGGTGTGCATCACAATGCCGGTCCACCCCTGCATAACGCTGCATAGGTTCAGTGCAGCCACAGCAGAGGGCTACCTGTTATCATCCAGCAATTCACAGATATAGCCATACGCCCGCTCATCATGAGCCTTCATCCGCTCAATCTGTCCGGCGAACAAGCGGCGGTTTTCTGCTCTGGCCATCCGGCGCATCTGGACCTCTCCCCGCTCCCAGCTGCCCAGAACGGGGATCATCTCTTTCCAGATGATTTCCGCTATCCCCTCCATTTCCCCTGCGGCGGCATTCAGGCCGGGAGCCATTGCAGGGTACTGTTCTCCCAGTCTGCGCAAATACTTTGCCCCATGCCATCGCCCATCGGAAAGGCAGTCCATGGCGTCGCCGTGGCACATCATGCGCTCCACCAGCAGAGAAAAGACAGCATCGTCCGGAAAGTCCCGGTCACACAGCAAAGCGTTCTTCCATGCATCATAGGCCATGATGCCTTTGGCATAGGTTCCGCACATGCGCCCCTCCAGAGCCTCCGCTGCATTTTGGAGCACTTCCCTGGGAGTAAGAGGAGGAAGGCTTTCCGTGCCGGTGGCGATCAGGGCGGTTGTGTCGGGATTCTCCCACCAGTCCCCGGTCATAAAATAGCCGTTTTTCCCGAACCGGACGCATGTCTGGTATTCCGGATATTCCTGAAATACATTCCAGCCCATCAGCACATTGCCGCCGTCCTGATAACCGGTTATAACGCAGGCCTCCGGCGGGCCGATGATGCCCAGAGCGATGACCGGGTTCCCTGCATCGATCTCCCTGCATATAAAGTCCATGAAATCTTCCTTTTTCGTCTTCTGTGTGCGGCCCATGAACTTAAACCCCCGTTCCATGGCCCGCATGCCGCAGCGGAACACCTTTAGGGAATCGTCAAAGGTGAAGACCGCATCCACATTGCCGCCGTCCCAACAGGCGGTATTCCAGGCCAGCCGGAAGGCCGCGCCGCTCTCCGCCATGGCCCGGGTGTAATCCAAGGGGATTCCCAGGTATTTCCCGCAGGAATGGACGCACATGGGAAAAGGGGTGCATCCGTCCTGGCCGTAGGCTACTTTGGGGACTCCGTATAAAATCGCGCTTTCTTGTTTTTCCATATTTTTACCTCGCTTGTTTTTACCTCGATTGTACTATAAAATTGTAGTCTATCCGGCCCCTCTCCAGGGTCCGGATATTATTTCATCATAACCGCTGTCTGTGCGCCACAGCGTTCCCGGCCGGGCTTTTCCGTTTTGCCGGACGGTTCCATGATACCCGATACCCCGATGCAGGAATCCCTGAGCGACTGGTCCTGGCTGTCCACCCCGGTGCTGCGCTGTCGTCAGCCAGCGATGCCTTGCGCCCGCCGCCTTTCTCCGCCTTGTCCCGGCGCGGACATCTGGCACTGCGTACCCGGGAATCCGGACGGCTCTAGCCTATTCCGCAGAAGTCCGGGCAGCCTGGCAGCGTTCCTTATCAGGGGGGTCTTCCGCTGCGGTGCGGCAGTCTCCGGCATCTTTCGCTGCGGTCTGGTTACCTCCGGCATCGCCGCGCCTGTCCGGAAGCGCCGCGCCGAACACCCCGGCACAGAGCCGCACCCGGGAAAGCACAGGGGCCTCGGCGCGAAACTGGGAGGGCGTGTAGCCGGTGTGCCGAAGGAAGGCCCGGGAGAACACAGTCCTGCCGGAGTAGCCGTAACGGATGGCGATGTCCATGACCTGCCAGTCCGTGTCCAGAAGCTCCTGGGCAGCATTGGCAATCTTCCGCTCCTGTATGTACCGGGACAGCGGCTTCCCCGTGCATGTCCGGAACACGTCACGGATGTGGGCCAGGGAGAACCCGGTGTGGCGGACAAGCTCGTCCATATCGATTTCCTGGCGAACACGGCTTTCCACAAAGGTGCACACAGACCAGATTAGAATATAGTGGTTCATAGGGCCCTCCTTTCGCCGCATGTCCGTATTGCTTCGAAGCAAGATAAGTATAACACAGTCCGGGGAATCGGGCGCAACGATTTTGAGGAATTTTGGGGCAGGACCGGGGAATATGTGTTGCGCAGGAGGATTTTTCAAATTCACCGGCGGTGGAATCTGCCGCATATTTACGATGCTTTCCGCTCGTGAGTCAGGCGTCATGGACGAAGAGCATTCCATGGACGTGACAAGCTGTCAGTGTGTGGCGCGGAAAACACCCCGAAAGAGAGGAGCAGGAAAATTGTAGATTTTTTCACATTGTGGTGCTATAATTATCAAAACTGTTGTTTAGAGTTTGTCCTCCACTATCAACGTAAAGATTGCTTTGGGTTAAAATTGAAGAACTTAAAATCCGCCAATTAACGAATCAGTATCTTATGACACCCACAGATAAAATGACGGTGCCTTGTAATGCCTGCTGATATGAGGAGAAGCAAGATTATGAGCGAAATGAAACACGAGTCAATCGACAACATACCTAAAAACTATATAAACGAACACGAGGGCTACGAATATTTTCGCCGTAAGTTTGTGCCCTTTGGAGGCGCCAAGAACACCTTGGTCAGTATTTATGAGATACCTCCGAAGAAAGCGGCATACCCCTATCATTTCCATCACAACAATGAGGAGACATTCTATATTATCAGCGGCGAAGGAATTTTGAGAACTCCGAGTGGTGAGCGTAAAGTCAGTGCGGGAGATCTTCTGTTCTTTCCTACCGGTGCGGAAGGTGCTCATAAACTGACCAATTCCTCGGAAACTGAAAATCTTGTTTACATCGACTTTGATGTGGTACACGAGGTGGATATTACTGTCTACCCCGATTCAGACAAAATAGGCGTTTGGGGCATGGGAATCAACAAGCTCTATCCACAGGCAGGTGATGTGGACTATTACGACGGAGAATAAGGCTTTCAAGACGCAGAGCATGGTGAGGAAATATTATGGCAGATATACTTTTCAAAACCGACGATTATATCTTTTCGTACCGTGTCGGCGGTGTGCTTATACATAACGGAAAGGTGCTTATGCAAAATGCAGAGGGCGATGATGGCTACGCCTTTATCGGCGGTCACGTTGCCTTTGGCGAAACCACCGATGAAACCCTTGTACGGGAGTTCAAGGAGGAAATCGGCGCAGACATCAAGATTGAAAGATTGCTTATGGTGAATGAAAATTTCTTCCCTTGGGGCGATCGTCCTTGTCAGCAGATCAATTTGTATTATTTGATTTCCTTGAAGGATGAAACGCAAATTCCTCTTGATAGAAATTTCAAGGCGTTTGACGATTTGGGCAACGAGCGGATTGAGCTGAATATGTGCTGGATACCGCTTGAAGATGTACCCAATACGAGTATTTATCCCCCTCAGGCAAAGGAGTACATTATGAATCTACCCGATGAGATCGTGTACTTCGTATATAAGGAGTAAGCTATTGGGACGGCGTTGCAGAAATATCCGCGGAGAGCGAATATACGGTGAAAAGGAGACTGTGATGGAGAATTTACAGGACAGATTCTGTTGGTATGAGCCGGAGGAAGACGGCTCGGATGTAAGCCCCAAAGAGCGGTATCAGCGCATGGTGGACTGGGCGGGCCAGGCCAGGGGGACGAACCCTGACGCCTTCGACGCGGTGACGGCATGGCTCCTGGAGGGCGGTAGGTGGAACGATGAAGAGATGGCCGCGAACCGTAGGCTCCTCATGGAGGGAATTATCGGCAGGTTCCTGGAACAGACCCGGAGGCTTCGGGTAGAGCTGAATGCCCTGGTGCCCTCGGGCCTGGTGAACATGGCCGTATTCGACACCCTGGACAGGTTCGAGGAAGAGCTGACTGGTGCCACCCGGGCCGATGAACTGAAGGAAGCGGTGGGGAAAGTGTTCGGCGATTTTTCGTCTATAAAAAATCGGGAAACCAGAGAGCTTTTTGCGGGAGGCATCACGGGCAACGCAGGGACGGATACGGTGAGGATTTACGGATACATCAATTTCCTGAAAGACTGCGATGCCGGTGTGCAGTGGACGCTGTTCATGCCGGATGTGGTGGAGCGGCAGCAGGACGGCTTCCGGATGCAGCGGTTTGAGTACAGGAAGCTTCCCGCCATGCGCTTTATCGGGATGGAGAAGGACTTCTCCCGGGATGCCGCGGGACTTGAGGAGCTGCAGCGCACTCTGGACGCCATGGAGGGATACCGCAGCGGATTTGATTATGATGTAATCCTTCTGCACCACTACGGCAGAGGGGTGGACGTGGAAGCCTGCCACGGCCTGTGGGGGCGTTTCCTGGCGGCGGGCGCGCCCGTTCCGGAAGGATATGCCTTTGTGGATTTCGTTCCGGAGAGCGACGGAAAATCGGGGATGCCTTACCTGTCCCAGTTCGCCTATGCGGAATTTGCCGGGGACATGGATGCCATACACAGGCAGGAGGGCTTCGACTGCGATGCCATGTACGATGTGACCAGGAACAATATCCTGGCCCAGAATGTGATGATTCCCTATCCCGCCAAGTACTGGACGGCGGAGGTCTATCTACAGGGGTTTCGGAAGGGGAGCAGCGCATATCTGTTCAGTGTGGAAAGATAGGGAGCGGCGTAAGAGCGCCTGGCCTGAAACCGGGACGGGAGGACGGCAGGCGCAAGCCGACAGTGGATGCGGTTGACAAAGGGACAGAGGTGACGAAGATGGGGATCGTGTCGGAAGAAATGACATTTATCAGGAGAGACGGAAATAGGATCAGAGGGCGCATCTACCTGCCGGAGGAGAAGGGCGGGAAGCTTCCGCTGGTGATATTCTGCCATGGCTTCGGCAGCAATTACCGGGAGCTGGAGCACCACGGGGAGGGCTTCGCGGAGGCGGGCATCTGCTGCCTGTTCTTCGACTTCTGCGGAGGTGGGCTTCAGTCCCTCAGCGACGGGATCATGGAAGAGATGACAGTGGCCACAGAGTGCGCCGATCTGAGGACTGTCATCGCCGGTGCGAGGGAACTGGAATACGTGGATCCGGAGCGGATTTTCCTCCAGGGGGAGAGCATGGGCGGCCTGGTCTCAGCTTTGGTGGCTGCGGAATGCGGGAGGGATATCAGGGCGCTGGTGCTGTGGTATCCGGCCTTGGGGATTCCGGAGGACGCCGGAAAACGGTATGAGGCCGGTGCGCGGGAAGTCTTCGGCCTGCGCCTGGGGGAAAGCTTTGACAGGGAGGCCAGGAACCTAGACGTATACGGAACCATTCCGGCTTACGTCGGGCCCGTGCTGATGATTCATGGAGACCGGGATGCCATCGTGCCCCTGGGCTATTCCCAGAGGGCGCTGTCCGCTTATGAGGACGCCAGGCTGATCGTCATCCCCGGCGCGGGGCATGGCTACGACGGAGCCGACAGCGCGGCCGCCCGGGAGCACTCCATAGGCTTTATCAGGGAGAGGTCATAGAAGCGTCCGCGGGATGCGCAATTCCTGATAAAGCCTTGCCCTGGCTTCTGTATCCCGCACGGCTAGCTTTGCCTCATCGTCCCGACCCTGGTCATACAGCGTTTCCAGAAGCAGGGTCAGCTTTGCTTCGCTTTTCTTTTCGCCTGTCGATTCGCCAATGGCTTTCCCTCTGGCCTCGCCTCTCCGCGCGATTCCAATATTTATATATTCATATCCTTGTTCTAATAAAAAATATTCGCGTCCATATCCCGTTAGCTTTGTAGAACCAGGTAGATATAAACTTGTATCATTGACATGGAAGAAAAGCATTCCTTGGAAAAATGGTTATAGGAAAGTGTGATGAATAGTATGATAATGGCAGAAGACGAAATGAAAAAGGTGGCTAAATCAGCAGATTTTCTGAATGATAAAGGATATGCAAGAGAAATAGGAGAGAGTACAATTTCTTTTTTGGGTGAGGGAATCAACTTCATTATTAGTTTTGAACGATACAGCAATGTAAGCGATATACTTATTAAATTCATAAAAGAAAACGAAATATATAGTGTTGGATGGATAGCATGCGTTAGGAGCGGTTTGAGTATTGAACCACATCAAAGACTAGAAAATGTATTAAGGTTATTGTCATATATAAGGGAGAACTATAGTTCAATTATAAGCAGAGATTATTGTAAAGCAAGCGATAAATTAATTAGGGAGTTTATTGAAAACGAACGAAGAAGTAAAAAAGTTTGAACCTGAGAGGTAGCAGTTGGAGCAGAGTAGGAGATGACATACCTCCATTGCTTCAATAGGCTGAGTGCCTGGGCAATGGTCAATACTTTTGACTTTTCCGCAGGACGTGGCTCAACAAAGCCGTCTGGTGTATAGGGCTTACAATCTGGGAGTAAGTGCCAGATAGCGGTCAGGAGCATATGGCAGATAGCGATGATGGCTTTCTTGCGGCTACGGCGTGCTTTATACGCTTATAACGATTAGTGATTTCAGGATGGTTCTTTGTTTTTGTCAAAGCACTTGCAACCTGCGCTGGGACTGGTTTAAAATAGGAGCCAGCACGGGAAATCCGAGTGGATTTGATTTTGCCAGCACTTTGGTCGTTATGGGGACAGCATCCTGCCCATGAAATGAGGTGTTTTGCTGTGGGAAAGACAGACATATCATTACCGATTTCATTTTTTGACAGATGCCGCCGGTGCGTGGTAGACTGAAGTAACGGTTCAGACAGCTTGATATAACTGCTCAGCGCACTGCCTGAACCATCCCAGATAGAAAGCCAATGAAAAGTGTCCCCAGGGAGGAGCCATGGAGAAAGACAACGAAACAATCACATCTCTTGCCAGAGAAGTCATGCGCCTGTCCCGTGACGATATCCTGATGCATCTTCGCTTTTTCGACAGGGCGCTGTCGGCTCTGCGCCTGGAGGAAAAGCAGGGAACGGAAGGATTCGCCACGGACGGGGCCTCCTGCTTCTATGACCCTGCCTGGGTCTTAAAGCGCTACAGAGAGGAGCAGCCATGGATCACACGGGTTTATCTCCATATGCTGCTGCACTGCGTCTTTGCCCATCAGTTCCACTGTGATCAGCTGGACAGGGCGGTGTGGGATCTGGCGGCGGATCTGGCTGTGGAGAATGTCATCCTGGAGCTGGGGCTCGGAGGCGCGGCGCTGGAACGGGACGGGCTGCTTGCAGGCAGGCTGGAGGGCCTGAAAGAGAAGGCGGGAGGCCTCACTGCGGAGCGCCTGTACCGGTATTTCACCACGGATTCCCTGCCTGGGGAAGAGGAAAAGGAACTGCGGCGGCTTTTCTTCCGGGACGACCATTCACTCTGGACATCTGGGGAGCGTCCGGAGATGACGCGGGAACAGTGGAAGAAGATCAGCCGTCTCGCGAAGACGGAACTGAAATCATTCGCACGGCGGAAATCCGGCACCGTGAGCCTGGAGAAGAACCTGGAGGAAGCCACAAAAGAGAGGTATGATTACAGCGAGATTCTGCGCCGGTTCGCGGTGCCCGGGGAGGAGATGGCAGTGAGCCAGGAGGAGTTCGATTATGTCTACTACACTTACGGCCTGTCCTGTTACGGCAACCTGCCCCTGATAGAACCCCTGGAATACAGGGAGAGCAGAAAGGTGAAGGAATTCGTCATCGCCATCGACACCTCCGCGTCCTGCAGCGGCTCCGCGGTGGGGAAGTTTCTGCGCAGGACATACGATATCCTGAAGGATGCCGAAAGCTTCTTTACAAAGATAAACGTGCACATCGTCCAGTGCGACAGCCAGGTGCAGAAGGATACCAGAATCGCCTGTCAGGAGGATTTGGAGGATTTTCTGGGGAAGGGCAGACTGGCGGGAGGCGGGGCCACGGATTTCCGTCCTGTCTTCGCCTATGTGGAACAGCTGCGGGAGCAGGGGGAATTCGAGAACCTGAAAGGCCTGATTTATTTCACCGACGGTTACGGCGTCTACCCGGAGCGGCCGCCGGAGTACCAGGTCATCTTCGCATTCCTGGAGGAGGACGAGAACCGGGCACCGGTGCCGCCCTGGAGCATGAAGGTAGTAGTGTGAGAAGAAGTTCTAGGCGGCCAAGAGGGGGCATAGCCTACCTCTTTAGGACGCCCGCCAAGAACTTCTAGACTCGTGAGCGAACAAGTTCGCTTAACGAGTCGGTCTCACACGGAAGAATGCCCAGAGTGCGGGCATTCTTCCGGTCTTGCACCGATTGTCCTTGACAACAGAACTATGTTCTGTTGTATGTGCCGTGAAGCGGCATGTCTGGAAGGATGCCCGACTGTCTTTTAAGATTTATACCACTGCTCCTGGGCTTCATAGAGCCTTTTGTACTCTCCCTCCCGGGCGATCAGTTCATCATGGGTGCCTATCTGCACCGCCTCCCCGTCTTTCATGACCAGGATCCGATCCGCCAGCTTCACAGAGCCCAGGCGGTGGGTCACGATGACGGCGGACTTTTCACGGGCGATTTCGGCAAAGCGATTATAAATCAGTGTTTCCTCGTATGGGTCGATGGCTGCCGTGGGCTCATCCAGGATGATTAGGTCATGGCCGCGGAAGAAGCCCCTGGCGATGGCCACGCGCTGCCATTGGCCTCCGGACAGGTCTATGCCGTCGAATTCCCGGGAGAGCATGGTATCATAACCCTGTGGAAACGCGCCGGGCTCCGTCCCCGCCATGGCGCATACGCTGTCCAGTCGGGCTTTTTCGGATTCCGCCCCGGAATCGCTGATGACGATGTTCTCGGCCAGGGTCATCTGGTAGCGCTGGTATTTCTGGAATACCGCAGAGGCTCGGCATGTGAGGGCGTCCATGGTAAGCCGCCTGGTGTCAACGCCGTTTTTCCGTACCGTACCCTCCACGGGCAGGTAGAGTCCGGCTATCAGGCGGATCAGGGTGGACTTTCCGGAGCCGTTCTCGCCCACCACCGCCAGGGTCTCCCCCTTGCGTAGCGTCAGGCTCACGTTCTTTACGGCATACTTTATCTGTTCCGGGGGGCCGTCCTCCTTTTTTCCAGCCGGGTAGGAGAAGCTTACGTTCTCCAGCACCATATCCCCCCAGCCTGGCGCATCATGGCGCTGTCCGGCCCGTTCCTCCATGGCCAGGAAATTCAGGTAGTTGCGGATGGAGCCTGTGTTCGCGGCCATCTCTCCTATATGGTGGCAGACCACCTCCTCCATGATGTCGTACAGCATGCCGATGGAATTGAAGACCGCGGCGAAAGCTCCCACCGTTACCTCCCGTTTCATCAGGGCGTCATACAGCATCCAGAGGATGGCGCAGTATCCCGCTACGGTGATGGCGCGGGTGGAGAGCTCGAACAGATTTGATTTCATGGCGGCCTTGAACTTCAGCTTCTGCAGGCAGGCAAGGGTCTCCTGATACAGCTTCTTAAAGTAGGAGAAGCCTCCCAGAATGCGGGTTTCCTTGAAATATTCCCGGCCTGCCATGCAGGTCTCATAGTATTCGTATTCCCTGCGGACCGGGGCCGAAGCGTCCTCCAGATGGGAGAAGGCCTTGGCGCGGATCAGCTGGGCCAGGGCAGTGGGCAGGAAGATGATGACAATGGCGCTGGCCAGGATTGGTTTCAGGGAAAAGAGATACCAGCCCATGAATGCGAAATAAGGAATATAAAAAGTCAAAATCGCAAGCACATCGGTGACATACCAGAAAGCGCTGTCCTTTCCCTGCTCCGCCTTATTGATGTCGTCCAGCTTTTCCGTGTCCTCAAAGACAGATGGATCCAGCCGGGCGATTTTCTTCTGGATGGCCATGGACAGATGGGCGCCTACTTTGCCTTCCAGTACGTCCGGCAGGAAATTGGCCACGCCATTCAGCACCTGACAGGCCACATTGGCGATGCCCAGGAGCGCCAGCGCGAGAAAGGCCTGGCCGATTCCGATTTTTCCCCCTGCCGCGTCCACCGCCCTGTCGAAGAAGCGCTGCTGCATCATGGTCTCCACGCCGAAGGATACGCCGTGGAGAATGGACAGCACCATGTATGTCATGAACAGGAGGGGCGCTGCCTTTATTATCACCGGCAGGAGCCTTCCGAAAGCGCCTGCCATACCCCTCTCTTTTTTCGTCCCGCTTTGTCTTTTCATTGATACCAGCTCCTCTGCGCCTCATACATGGAGGCATAAATGCCCTTTTGGGAGAGCAGTTCTTCGTGATTCCCCTTTTCCGCCACTTTTCCGCCGTCCACCACGATGATCTCATCCGCCAGCCGGGCGGCCCCCAGCCTGTGGGTGATGAAGATTGTGGATTTCCCGGCGCTGATCTTGCCGAACATTTCATAGATGCCGCTCTCCGCCACCGGATCCAAGGCCGCCGTGGGCTCGTCCAGGATCTGTACCGCCGCCGGATTGTACAGAGCCCTGGCGATGGCCAGGCGCTGCCACTGGCCCCCGGAGAGGTCTACGCCCTGTTCCTTTATTTTGCCCAGAGGGGTCTCCATCCCCCGGGGCAATTCGGCAATCGTCTGGCCCAGGCCCATGGCCTCCGCGGCTTCCTTGATCTTCGCCGGGTCTTTTCGGAGCACGTTTCCCAGGGCGATATTGTCATCCAGGGATATCTGGTAGCGGGCGAAGTCCTGATAGACCACGGAGAAGAGCGCTTTTAGATCCGCCTGGCGGAAGGTTCTCAGCTCCCTGCCGTCCAGTAGGATCTCCCCCTCGTAATTGTCATACAGGCCGGTCAGAAGCTTGGTCAGCGTGGTCTTTCCGGCCCCGTTGACGCCCACGAAGGCATAATGCCCGCCGCATTCCAGGCGAAGGCTGAAATCCTTTAAGATATCCTTATCCGTGCCCGGATACCGGAAGGATACCTGGCGAAACTCCAGGCTTTCGAAAGGGATTCCGGCGCCTGGCAGGTCCAGCGCCCCGGGGGTTTCGGACAGGGCGCAGAAGGCGGTCAGATCCTTGCAGTACTCCAGGTTCTGGGCGATTTTATTCATGGTGTCGGACAGCTCCCAGGACATCATCTGAATCAGGTTCAGGGTGGAAGTGATGAGCCCCATGAACATGCCCGGCGTGATGAGCCCCTTTGTCAGCGGAAACAGGAGCACGCTGATAATCAGCAGGGAGAGCAGCATTGTAATCAGGCTGGAGCCCTTCAGGCGGACAAAATATCTGGCGCTCACTCCCACGGAAATCTTCCGGGCGGCCTCGTATTTTTCCAGCCACTGCCGGTTCACCTTTTCCGTATAACCGAAAAGCGTCCGTTCCTCCACGTTTTCCCGCCCCTGCAGAACGCTCTTTAAGTAGTCCGCCCTGCGGCGGTGCTTCTCCGCTTCCTTATTTTCCTCGTAAATCTGATGTCCGCCTTTGATAGCCAGCCGGAAGAGAGGGATAGAGATGGCCACGATGGCCAACCCCGCCCACCACACCTGGGCCATGAGGATGACAAGCAAAGAGCCCACCCGCAGGACGATGTTCGCCGCGCCGAGGATATTGTCGAATCCGCCCGTCAGCTTCCCTACAGGGTCGCTGCAGACCCGGTTGATCAGTTCCCAGGTATCGTTGTCCTCCACATGCCGGTATTCCAGCGCCGCCCGTTTCTCAACGATTCCGGTGCGGTATGCGAATTCCAGGCGCATGGCCATTTTCAGGTTTATGTAGCTCATGAGCTGCCAGTTCAGGTTGTTGTAGGCCACTATGGCGATCAGGCACAGCAGGGGCGCGGTGATGGCCGACTGCCCTGCCTTTCCCGCGAAGATGTCCAGGGCGGTGTCGATGAAGGCCGCCGTGGCGAGCACCTGCAGTGACGGTAGAACGGATACTAATACCTGATTGAGCGTCTTGATTCCCGCATATACCGGGCAGACCGTGAAAGGGATTCGCAAAAAGTCCCCGAAGCCGTATTTTTTGTGGTTTACCAGTAATTTTTTCATGTTTATACCCCTATGCCCGCCCTTGGCGGGCGTACCAATCAGAATTCCATACAATAGAATCCTGCTTTTCGGATTCTATTGTATGGAAGTTTACTTCCAAACTTTTCTGCCTTTCAGAGCCGTGGATTTGTTTTAAGCTGGTCTTGAGCAAAGGATTCCAGAGATGTTGCGGCAAATTGCATCGCTGATGAGTATAACATATTTTAGGCTCCGCCGTCCAGCGCATGCTTTTTTCTAAAAAATCATGAGGCCAGGAAATCTTTTCTTGGAAAAGTGCAAATCGGTATAGTTGGAAAAGGGGAATTATGGTATACTTGCACACAGATAGCCATGCACCGTGCCGGGTGGCGGGGTGCGGTGAAGCTGTATCTGGGGAAGAAGGACGAACTGTGGCAGAGGCCTGTAAGAGACATGGCGCTATCGCTTAGGAGGATAAAATGAGGATTCAGAACTTGATTGAAAATACAGAGGGCGCAGCAGGGTGCCTCTGCGAGCATGGCCTGAGCTTCTACATCGAGGCAGGAGGGCGCAAGATTCTGGCGGACACAGGGGCCTCAGGAGCCTTTCTCACCAACGCGGAGAAGCTGGGCATCGACCTGAGCCAGGTGGATACCGTGATTGTCAGCCACGGGCATTATGACCATGCCGGAGGGCTCCTGGCCTTTGCGGAGCGCAACAGAGGGGCCCGGATATGGATTAACCGCCTGGCCGCGGAACCCTATTACCATAAAAACAATACTATGGAGAGATACATCGGCATGGATCCGCGGATCAAGGCTTTGCCCCAGGTGGAATGGGTGGAGGGAGACCGGACGATTGACCAGGGAATCTTTCTCTTCGGCAAGGCCCTTGGGCGGCGGCTGTGGCCCGGCGGCAACCGGGAGCTGATGCGGAAGACAGGAGAGGGATTCCTGCAGGATGATTTCCTCCATGAGCAGTACCTTGTCCTGGAGGAGAGGGGAAAACGGGTGCTGATTTCCGGCTGCGCCCACAACGGCATCCTGAACATTCTGGACAGATACCGGGAAATCTATGGAGAAGAACCGGATGTAGTCATCAGCGGCTTCCACATGAGCAGGAAGTCCGATTACAGCCAGGCGGATTACGCCCTGATCAGGGACACCGCCAGGGAACTGCAGAAGCTCCGCACCCGCTTTTTCACCGGGCACTGCACAGGAGAGCTGCCCTATCAGATTCTGAGGGAGATCATGGGAGAGCAGATCGCCTATGTCCACAGCGGGGAGGAGATCCTGCTGGAGGACATGTGACACAGGGCAAGAGCCACAAAGCCTACCATCGCGGAGAACGCCGTATGGATAAGCCGTAAAACGCATAAGCCAGAAGGCAAAAACACGGAGATCGACATGAACATAAAACAGGCCAAGGAATATATCGAGAACACAGTCAGGCTTTACCTGAAAAAGGACGAATTCGGAGAATACAGGATACCTCCGGTGCGCCAGCGCCCCATTTTCCTTCTGGGGGCCCCGGGCATCGGCAAGACCGCCGTCATGGAGCAGATTGCCCAGGAGATGGGCATCGCTTTGGTGAGCTATTCCATGACCCACCACACCAGGCAGTCCGCCCTGGGGCTGCCCTTTATCACCCAGAAGACCTACCGGGGAGCCTCCATAAGCGTCTCGGAATACACCATGAGCGAGATCATCGCCTCGGTCTACGAGGCCATGGAATCCACGGGCCGTCCCGAGGGCATCCTGTTTCTGGACGAGATCAACTGCGTGTCGGAGACCCTTACCCCGGCCATGCTGCAATTCTTGCAGTACAAGGTGTTCGGCCGCCACGCCGTGCCCGATGGATGGATCGTGGTGACCGCGGGCAACCCGCCCGAGTACAACCGCACGGCTCACGATTTCGACATCGCCACCTGGGACCGCCTGAAGCGCATCGAGGTGGAGCCCGACTACGACGTGTGGCGCGAATTCGCCGTGTCAGCGGAAGTGCACCCGTCCGTCATCACCTACCTCGATATCGAGCGCAACCACTTCTACGCCGTGGAGGCCACGCCCGACGGCGCATCCTTCGTCACGGCCCGCGGCTGGGACGACCTGTCGGCCATGATCAAGCTCTACGAGGCCCAGGGCTTGGCCGTCGACGAGCTGCTCGTGGAGCAGTACGTGCAGAACGGCGACATCGCGAAGCGGTTCGCGATGTACTACGACCTGTTCACGAAGTATCGCAGCGATTACCAGATCGACCGCATTCTCGAGGGCACGGCCGATACGGGCCTGGCCGAACGGGCGCGACGGGCGCCCTTCGACGAGCGCGTGGCCGTCATGGGACTCATCGTGGATGCCACG
>OFGG01001443.1_pt1 | contig 15506 bp, 18 predicted proteins | sample 1521701 | NCBI WGS metagenome assembly OFGG01 (sample SAMEA3504081, study PRJEB24116) | mouse gut metagenome | biome: mouse gut; feature: mouse-associated habitat; material: faeces | place: Denmark | collected 2011
GGCAAAAAGGAAGCTGCCGCTTCACGATTATTCAATCGTTAAAGCGACAGTTCCAGTTTTGCATATGTGTTCCATTATTTATTTTGTAACTGCGCATACGATTTAACTTGTCCCGTCCCTTTGCTCTGTAAGATCTAAAATTCTCTGAATTTCCGCACTTTCCACGGGGGCTTCTCCGTATGCAATGTGTTTTCCTTCTGCGTCTACGCCGCCCAAATAGCGTTCTTTCTTTTTCTTACCCCGTTCAATGGTAAAGTACTGCACCTTCTGTTCATCCTGCAGTGTGATATAAATCCGCCGGCAAAGCTGCGTTTTCTCTTCCGGTTTGGGCAAATCCACACGAACCAAAAGCAGGTTTTCCCGAATGTTTAACGCCATCACATCAAAATCGCTTTCCTGATAAGGATACAGCTCCTTTTTTTCATACGCCTGCCGATACACTTCATCCACAACCGTTCCGCCCTCGTCGCTGAGCCGGTAAATAAAATCTGAACCCTCCCGAAACGCCCGAAGCGGAAAATCATGAAATTCGGCTTTCTGGCGCATCATAACCTGATACTGCTGCGGCGTCAGCTTTACCTGCTTTGCCGCCGCAGGCGCCGCGCCTTCTGCCAGTACCGCCTCTAATAATTCTTTCTTAAACGAAAGATTATCCGTAAACGGATTTAAGACCATTCCCTGTGTCTGCAGCCGTGCATCCATCGCCAGCGAACAGCAGGCGTGAAACGGCATATTCATCAAAAGGTCGAACCTCGGTTCTTGGGGAATCTGCTCCGGAGAAGAGTACACCGGCAAAAACTTGTCCCCTTTCTGATTGTTTAAAACCGCAGGAATCGGGGACACTCCTTTGGGAAGCTTGATCTGCTGTCCCGGACGTTCTTTCATCTGCTGTTTCAGTTCCAGAACTTCCGGCGTATCAGGAAAGATCGCCGGCACAAAAAAACTGGTCTTTTTCATCTGATGCATCAGCGCTTTTAAATTTTCTTTTACAGAGTCTTCCTTATAAATCTGTATTAACTGTTCTGTTTTCGTTGTCTCGTTATTCATATGATCTCCATTTAATCTCGTTTTCTTATGCCTGCAGGGCATCCCGGTGCGGCATACTCCTGCAAAGCAATTTCTTAAAGTGAAAGATATGAGCCGCGGTATAGCATCCGCGCATAAATTTTTTGTGTTTCCATACACTATCCCCGAAAGGAGGAATTTTATGAATGCAAAAGAAGATACAGGAATTTCATTTGCTATCAACACCTTAGACGATATCCCCAAGCCTTCCGCAAATGCCAAAGAAATTACCGGGCTCGTAAAGCAGGGCGGAAAAGTAACGGGATATCAGCTCTCTGACAATCGGATCGTGAACAAAGAAGAAGGCGTCGCCCTTGCGAAGGCCGGTGAGATCGCGGGCGTCGGCATTGCACATCGGAAAGGTACGGAATATCTCAAATCAATTCCCGACGGCACTGACGACAACAACCTGAGCCACCTTCCTACGGTAAAGGCTTCCGTCAAATAACTTTTTGTAACAAAAAGCAGGATTTTTCCTGTTTTTTGTTTTTTCCGAAGATTTCCGGAAACAGTCTATGACCGCATCTGTTCCATAAATTCCGCAGCGTCATCCGGTGCGTCATTCATAGAGTCGTCTCCTACATCCACAACTTTGACTTCTTTTCGATAGAAAATGTCATACATAACCGGCACAAGAAACATCGTCATAAACGTTGCGTAAAACAGGCCGCCCGCCACAACGATCGCCATTCCTCTTCCCAGTTCGCTCGCCGTATCTTTGCTGAACACCATCGCAAGCATCGCCAGGATCGTCGTAAACGCCGTCATTAAAATCGGACGCATACGCGTCTTTCCGGTTGCAACCAGCGCATCCCTTCGTTCCATGCCTCCGACACGGAGCTGATTCGTATAATCGACAAAGACGATACCGTTGTTTACAACCGTCCCCATCAAAACCAGAAATCCCATCAGAGTGATCAGCGACATCTGCTCCCCGGTCAAAAGCATTGCCAATAACCCGCCCGTAAATGCAAGCGGCACGGTAAAGATGACAATAAACGGAGACAACAGGCTCTGAAACTGCGCCACCATGACCAGGTAAATCAGAAGAAATCCCAGCAGCAGCAATTTGCCCATCTGCTCTAACATATCTGTCGTATTCGACGTTTCTCCGCCGAATTCAATCCGGTATCCTTCCGGCAGCTCATACTCTTTTAATAATTCCTCTACATCCCTGGATAACAGGGTCGTGTTATAACCCTGTTTTGTATCCGCCGTTACGCTTATCCGGCGCTCTCCGCTCACTCGGTTGATTCCGGAAATGCTGCTGCCGTACTCCAGCGTGGCAAATTCGCTCAGCTTATGCATTTCGGTCACCGTCTTACCGTCTTCATCCTTTTTCTGCGTTTCAAACTCCATGTCCATCAGATTTTCTTTTGTCAAAAGATTTGTTTCGTCGACGATCTGCACATCCATGTCCGTTTCGTCTACCGTCAGCGTAACCGCTGTTTTATCGGTTGTCAGACGGTCAGAAATATCGCTGTAAATCTGGGCGCCGGTCAATCCCAGACGCATAGACGCGTCTTTATCAATATTCAGATGAATTTCTTCATCGGCTTCTTCCTGTCCGTTTGTGATGTTTTCAAATCCCTCTACCTGTTTTAACATCTCCATCAGTTCTTCGCTGATCTCCTTTAAGGTATCCAGATCGGAACCGCCGATGTCAATCTGCAGGCCGCTTCCCAGCAGCGCGTCCATTTCGCCCATCATAGAATTGGAAACCGCGGTTTCACATTCGATTTCTTTTGTATGTTCTGTTATCAGACGACAGATCTCCTCAACCTGGCTCTTACTGCTGTAATCTTCTTTCGGCAATACAAAGAACGAAAAGTTTTTGAAATCACTCTCGGAAGCGCTGCCGGCGCCTCCCATGAGTCCTGCGGAACTGCTGCCGTCCATAGCTCCCACATATTCTATGCCTTCTATTTCTAAAATAGCCGACATGATCTCGTCTGCTTTCTCAAAAGCTGCTGCTTTATCATCTTCTTTCGGAATCGTCACGGTTACGGAAATCTGATCGCTTCCCATATCCGGGATCAATACGATGCCCATCCGTACAACGGCTGCAACGCAGAATACGAAAAGCGCCACAGAAATACCGATAGGAACCGCTTTCACCCGCAGGCAAAATTCCAGAACCACACCATAGACATTCTGTATTTTTTCAAAGATACGATGCGGCTTCGGCTCTGCTTTTTTTAGCATGACAGACCCCATCGTCGGAACGACCGAAAGCGCAACGACAAGGGACGCCGTCAGCGCAAACGTGATCGTCAATGCAAACGGAAGCATCAGATCCCGCACCATGCCCGTCGTAAATACCATCGGGAAAAATACGCAGATCGTTGTCAGCGTAGAAGCAATGATCGCACCCGCCACCTGTTTGGCGCCCTGTACTGCAGAACGCGGAGCCTGCAGGCCGCGGTAACGCAGCCGATAAATATTTTCAATGACAACGATCGAGTTGTCAACCAGCATTCCGATTGCAAGCGACAGCCCGGACAATGACATCATATTAATCGAAAGACCCGAAAAATACATAATTACGATCGCCGTCAGTACGCTGAACGGAATACTGAATGCAACCACCAGTGTCGGACGGATATCCGTCAAAAAAACAGCCAGTATAAAGATCGCAAGCAGCGCCCCGATCACCATGCTTGATACGATGCTTTGTATCAGCATACTGATATATTCCCCCTGATCGACAAGCGGTGTAATATTCAAGTCCGGATATTCCTCCAAAAGCTCTTCGATCGCAGACATACATTCGTTGGAAACATCGCTCGTTCCCGCCGTACTGCCTTTAAAAACGGAAAGGATGACGCCCGGATCGCCATTGACCCTTGCATAAGAATCTTCGGCATTGTCGATCGTTGTCAGATCCGCCACGTCGCTCAAATGAATATCCCCGATATCGTCAATCTCACAGAGAACCATGGTTTCAAGTTCTTCTGCCGAAGAATAGTTTTCACCTACTTTTAACAGCCACTGTTTCTCGTCTTTATCTTCCACATATCCGGCAGGCATGGAAAAATTCTGCGCATAGATCATGCCCGATAACGCCTCCAGCGTCAGCATCTGATCGATATTGGCATTCTTGCGCGCTTCGGCGGCAGAATCCTGATAGGTCTGATTGGCATTCTCCAGTTCTTCCTGCGCTTCGTCCATTGCCGTCTTAGCGGCTGCGATCTGCGCGCTTCCTGCGCCAAATCCCGCCGCTGCGGAAATCTTGCCCTCCTCTGCCTGTTTATAGGCATCGTCGACCGCAGACATCTGCGTCTCTACCTGTTTTAACACTTCTTCGGCAGCTATAATCTCCACTTCAAGATTGGCAAGCTCCGTCTCGATCTGGGGCAGGCGGACGTTGACAATGTCATACACTTGCTTTAAGGTCTTTTTGTTCAATTCTTTTGCCTGATTTACGATAGCAGAATCCATCTGAGACCCCGGCATGGAAGCCAGCGTATCCACTGCGTTTTTAAAATAGCTTAGCTTTTCGGGATGATCGATGGCATCCTTAATATCCGCCGGCATCTGACCCGCATCCAACGGCGAATATGCGCCAAGCTGTGCCTGCATGGCGGCTGCCGCTGATTTCAACTGCACAAACATTTCGTTTAAGCTTTTGTATGTATGTTCAATTTTATTCTTTTTATAGGCTTCCTTTTCACCTTCAAGCGCACTTTTACTCGCTTTTAAACTGGTCAGCTGCGACTCGTAGGCAGACCGGGAAGCAATGGCTTCACTCAGTTTCAGAGAAGCGTCCGCAATCTGTGACGACGTCTGTGACTGCTGATTGGAAAGCTCCTTCTCCTGCGTATTGATTTTTGACTTCGCATCCGCAAGCGAAGCTTCGGCATCGGATAACTCCGTCTTGGCTTCGGCCAGTTTATCGTTTGTCAACAGCAAAATTTTTTCGTTTATCTGATCGATTTTTTCCTGATTCAGGCGAACCTCAATCGTCTTTTCCACCATCCCTAGTTCGGATACGCTCGCTACGCCGGACTGCCGCTCAAAATAAGGAATGACAACATCTTTCGCAAAATCCGACAATTCGTAGATATCTTTTCCCTCATAGCTGACGCTTACATACATCGTCGCCATCATATCCATACTGATCTCCAGAATATTTGGTGATCCGCAGGTATCGGGAAGCGAAGACTCAAGCTGATTTGTCGCAGACGATACTTTCACCATAGCGGAATCCATACTGGTGTCTTCCGCAAATTCCAGCATAACCATACTGTAATTTTCTTCGCTTATGCTGGTAACCTCTTCCACTCCGTTGATCGTTCCCAACGCGCTTTCCATCGGCTTTGTCACGTTTTCTTCCACTTTTTCCGGGCTGGCTCCCGGATAGGTGGTAATCACCATCATATACGGCATACTCATATCCGGCAGCAGATCTGTCTTCATTCCGGAAAGAGAAACAAATCCGATCACAAGTACAATGATTACCGCTACCAGAACTGTAAATGGCTTTTTTACGCTGTATTTTATCATACCGTCCTCCGTTTCAACTTGCTGCTTCTGTCACGTTCAATTGAGGCAATCCCAAACGTAACCTATTCTATCACAATTTCTATACAACGGGAACGCGTTTTATCTTATTTTTACTTTTTTTTCAGATTTCTTCTAAATAGCGGATTTGAAAAGAAGCATCTCCGTTTTGATCCGTCTCCATAATAATATAGGAAGGTTCTTTTCCCTCCTGCCTCGGATAAGAAAGACTGCCCGGATTTACAATAATGGTCTTCTTGGTATACTTTAACAACGGACGATGCGTATGCCCGAACATCACGATCCCGCAGTCCCTGCCTTCCGCCTCTTTTTTTATATCTTCAATCCCGGCATTGACATTATAATAATGCCCGTGCGTGATCAAAATCTTATACTTCCCGACCAAAATCTCTTTTTCCGGGCACAAAGCCGAAAAAAAATCACTGTTTCCCGATACGATTTCCAGCGGACAGTCCGCCATCTGCGCAATATATTCTTCTGTGCCTTCGGCATCCCCCAAATGAATCACAAGGTCAAACGGCGGTTCTGTCTTTAGTACCTTTTTCAGATTGCCGTGTCTGCCATGCGTATCACTGATCACTAAAACTCTCATCCTAAACTCCCTGAATCCTCTTCTCCAGTTCCTCCCTGACTGCCCGAAGCGCCCTTCCCCGATGGCTCAGCGCATTTTTTTTCTCCCGGGAAAGTTCCGCCGTCGAACACCGGTATTCCTCCAGGTAAAATATCGGATCGTATCCAAATCCGTTCTCTCCCGCCGGTTTTTCTCCGATGTATCCCTCGATCACCCCACGCCTGACAAGTGTCTCCCCATCCGGAAAAACAGCGGCAACCGCACAGACAAACCGGGCGGTCCGCTTCTCTTTGGGCACTCCTTCCAGTCTTCTCAACAGCTCTTTATTCTTCACTTCGTAAGAAGTATCTTCTCCCATATAACGTGCAGAATAAATGCCCGGCTCCCGGTTCAGATAGTCGATTTCCAGTCCCGAATCATCCGCCAGCACAATCGCATCCGTCTGTTCTGCGGCAGCTTTTGCTTTAATCACGGCATTCTCTTCAAATGTGGTTCCGTTTTCGTTTACATCCGCCGAAATTTCGGCTTCTTTTAACGATAGCACCTCTACGGGCAGACCTGCTAAAATTTCCCGGATTTCCTGCATCTTATGTTCATTTCCCGTTGCAAAGACAATATTCGTTTTCATAAAACTTCTCCTTTTCGTTCTGTCAATATCCTTCCGCAAACGCCCGCAAAACGGCCTGATAGATTCCTCTGGCAACTTTGCTCTGGTATTCTTTACTACAGAGCTTCTCAAGCTCTGCCTGATTCGTCATAAAGCCGACCTCGATCAGCGCTGCCGGCGCTTTACAATTTCCGATTACATGGATTTCGTTTCCGTCTACCAGTCCCTTGTTGGAGCTTCCGGCAGCCGCCGTAACTTCCTCCAGGCAAATCTGCGCAAACCTCTTGGAACTATATTCCGTCTCATCTTCCTTCTCGTCATACATCACCTGCGTCCCGTGAATGCTCGACATGCGGCCGCTTTTCGTTGAATTGTTGTGGATACTGATAAACAAATCCGCACCCGATTTATTTGCAAGCCCCACCCGGTTCTCAAAACCGGGATTCACGTCTTCTGTCCTGGTATAATAGACGCCGATCGACGGATCTTTTGCAGCGTCAAACAATTCCTTGATCTTTAATACAATATCCAGATCGATATCTTTTTCGCAGATCCCCTGTTTCGTTGCTCCCGGCGCATTTCCGCCGTGCCCCGCATCGATCACCACTACTTTATCATAGAGTTCCTGCGGTGTCAAAAAGTCGATATACACATAATCTTCATCGTATTCGCTTTTCAGTTCACATACCTGGTCGGTAATAAATTCGACGATCCCATAGCTCTTTTTATTCTCATACGTCAGGCTGTCAATATGATCGCTTCTGCCCAAAACAGGATATTCATAAAAGTAATCTTCCCCCGCAAACGGAATTTGGATCGTGATGGTCTGCGTCACAACGTCTTCCGTAATTTTCAGATCGTTCCCCGACACGCCAAGCGGCAGTTCCAGACGGATCTGGCTGGAAAAAGACAACTCGTTCTCTCCCGCCTCTTTCGCCTGCGCATTATTGTATTCCATGAGTTCGATGCCGTTCATGCCAAGACGTTCCGATTCCGTCTTTGTCCTGTATTCCCGGTAAGCTGCCAGCAGCTCCTCCGAAAGGATTCCCAGACGGGGAAAATAAGGCATGGACAGGCAGATGACTGCCAGAACGACGACAAAAAACACTGCCGTCTTCTTTAAAATTTTCTCTTCCAAATCCTCATTCCTCCAAATTACCGGTCTTTTGTATATGCCTTGATGCAAAGGTTGCAGGAATATTTTTCTTCCACATGTTCCCAGCGCGTCCCGTCCACGCTGATATATCCTTCTCCGTCTGTAATATCGGCATGTTTCGTTGCCTCGTCCGCAGCGTACTCGATCGCGATGGGATGTATCGCTTCGGGCGTTTTTAAATACAGCATCACCGCATACCTCTCGCCTTTTTTCAAAGAAAGGTCTTTTTTCACGGGAATCGTATAATAGCCGGCATTCTCTAAACTGCCTTCCGCAATCAGCTCTTTTTTCTGCAGAGAGTCCGGATCTTTATACTCATGTACCAGATACACCTTGTATTCCGTATTCTTTCCGGTCGCATAAAAGCCGACTGCAGACAATTCCTCCTTTTTCTCTGCCTGATAGATATTTGCTCCGTATACGGCAGGCCGGTTATATCCGATCTGTCCGACCCAGCCGCACAAATCCGACTGATAAATTCTGTCGTAATTATCCGTATCTTCTATTTTCGTATAAACGACGTTGTGGCTTCCGATATTCGTATCGTAATAAGACACGTAAAATGCGCCGCCGTCGCCAAATTCATCTCCCCAGCTGTTTAAACAGAGAAACGCGCCGTCGCCTTCCACATTGACCGGAAAATTTTCTTTTGCATAATGATCGTCCCATCCGATAATCACAACTTCATGGTTTGGCTTTTCTGTTCCGATATAGCAATACGCCCGTTTTTCATTGTTATAAAACTGAGTCTGCGCACTGCCGTTTCCCATCGCGCTGTAAAGAGCCGTCTGCACGCCTCCGTGTTTAAAAACGGCTTCTTTTATTTTCCCGTAATCTTTTCCTTCCATGATCTGTACTTCCTGCACATGCTTTACGGCAGAAAGTTTACGATTCGTCTTTCCGTCTCCGAACGGATCGTCTTTTTCGTATACCGGTCCCTGCCATCCCAAAAGATATGCCATCGCCATGGTATATTCGCCGCCCGCTTTCTCGTCGACCACAAACGAATTGCTCATGCTCATATGATCCGGGGACAACTGGAGTTCTTCTTTGGGAAGCAGGGATGATTCCAGCGCGCTTAACGATGCAAACGCCCAGCAGGTTCCGCTGTTTCCCTGGTTTTTCACGGTTCCCACACGTCCTTTTTTACGCAGGTCATAACTTGCGGAAACAATGGAAGCGGCTTCTGACAGATCCACCGCAGATCCGCGGTTTTTCTCTATCTTCCATTCATAATCGTATCCGATCTTCCGGGATACCTCTCCGATACTGACAAAATACGCATCTTTTTTCCGTATCATCGGAGATGCGATTTTGTGCTTTTCATCGTTGACGGTAATTTCCGGATCGCCAAGTCCCAGTAAAACGGCGTCGCTGCGCTTTTCCACTAAAAGTTTTTTCCCTTCATATAAATGGGAGCTGCAGTTTAACCCTTCCGTTAAAATATCCGCCGGAACCATAATATTTAAATTATCATCCATAAAAATCGGAAGATCCCGGTTCGTATATTCTTTATTGTCAATCGCAACCGTCAGCAGTTTTTCATTTACCGTATCGGCGATCAGCGGATTCCAGTCTTCCCTGTCTAAATTCGCCCCGCGGAATTTTCCCACCGATTCGTAATCGCTGCCGGCCGGATAAAATTTCAGTATACAAATTGCCGCGGCAAATGCCGCAAGCAGCATATAAGGCTTAAAATGGCTCATGATCCTCCTCTATCGCTGTCTTCTCTTCGGTGGTTTCGGTCCTAAAAACTGGTAAAAATACGTTTTTAACATACCGTTGTATATTTTCCGGTTCTTATCGGCCTTTTGCCCGATATATTTTTCCGTATCCTCATACCCGGAAATCAAAAACATAGACCAGGCGTCCAGTCGTTCCCATGCCGTTCCGATTTCCCTGTAAAGTTTCGGAAGCGCTTCTTTTTCTTCAAGCCGCTCCCCATACGGCGGGTTCGTCAGGATAAATCCGTATTTTTTCGGATGATGCAGATCGGCGACCTCTCTCTGCTGAAAATGAATCAGATGGTCCACACCGGCGCGTCTGGCATTATCCCTGGCCGCTTTGATAATCTCTCCGTCAATATCATAGCCCTGAATATCCACCGTTACATCCGGATTTACCAGGTCTTTGGCTTCCGCAAAACAATCCTCCCATAAGCTTTTTTCGATCAGGTTGTCCCACTGTTCGGAAATAAAATGGCGCTTCATGCCCGGCGCAATATTTGCCGCGATCATGGCGGCTTCAATCGGAAATGTGCCGCTGCCGCAAAAAGGATCCACAAGAATACGATCCGGATGCCACGGTGTCAGCATAATCAAAGCCGCCGCTAGAGTCTCCGTAAGGGGCGCCTTGCCGCATAAATAACGATATCCCCGTTTATGCAGCGATTCTCCTGATGTATCGATCGTCACCGTCACCTCGTCTTTATGCAAAACGATACGGACCGGAAACGATGCACCGTCTTCCGGAAACCAGTCCATACCGTATGTTTGGCGAAGCCTCTCTACCATTGCCTTCTTTACAATCGACTGTATATCAGACGGACTAAACAGTTTGCTTTTTACAGAAGTCGCCTTGGTCACCCAGAATTTTCCGTTTTGGGGAATATAATTCTCCCATGGGAGCTCTTTGATTCCCTGAAACAATTCTTCAAACGTCACGGCACGAAATTTTCCGACTTTTAACAGTACGCGTTCCGTTGTACGCAAAAAAATATTCCCCCGGCAAATAGCTTCGGCGTCGCCCTCAAACGTAATCTTTCCGTCCTCCACCTGTCGAATGTCGTATCCCAGGTCATAAATTTCTTTTTTCAGCACTGCCTCAAGTCCAAAGTGGCAGGGCGCGATCAATTCCATTTTTCTCATCTGTTTCTCCGTTTTTTCTGTTTTTTATACCTTAACATCTTATCTTGTAAGAACAGCAGTGTCAATAGCCGTTTGGCATGGTTTTTACGGATCAACCGAATGATTGTTTTCCCTGTATGCCTGATATCCGCCGGTCAGCGTATACACCGTACCGCGCCTTCCCCGTAATTTTCTTGCCGCCAGAAGACTCTGGTTCCCATGCTCGCAATACAAAATGACCGGAACGCCTGCCGGGATTTTATCTTTCCAATCTTCTATGTATGCAATCGGATAATTTCTGGCATGTCTGATGTGCTCCTCTTTAAAACTCTCTTCGCTGCGCAAATCGATCAGCCACGCCTTTTTTTTCTTTGCCGTTTGTTCCAGTTCTTCTGCCGTGATCATTTCAAATCCATATACCGATTCTTTTTCCATGTTCTGATTCTCCGCTTCTTATTTTTATTTCTTTTCAATGAAAACAGGTTACAAACTATCGTTTGTAACCTGTTTTCTACAAATATCTTATGCAGTTTTCTTTCATCTGCCACTATTCGAAAGACGATTCCCGGACCTGCATGGATCTTAAAGCCGCAGACGTGTCTGCACGCTTACGAATGATGGCAGTCAGACGTGCTGTCAGATGCGCTGTTGGATGCTTTGTTGGAAGACTTGTTAGAAGCCTTATTGGAAGCATTCTTATTGGAACCCGCATTGTTGGATTCGCTGTTCTTGTTTGCTGCATTCTGGCTGTAATTTTTCAAATTGTAACTGTTAGAGCTTTTGTTTTCACTGTTTTTTGCCATGTTTCTTTACCTCCTAAGCATTTACTGCATCCATAGTATCTGCCGGAAGGAAATAAATTATACGGCTTATTTTCTATTTCCAAAAAATAGCACATAAAGAAAATACACGGCTACGCCTGTGCACACGGCCGCCAGTAACAGCGGCAGCAAAAAAATTCCGATTTTGATGAAAAGCGCAGCAACTGCAATGAAAAAGAAAAACGACAGCAAACGGATATACTTTGCAGATCCTCTCGCTTTTTTCTTTTTTCCGGATATCTGCACACCGCCGTCTTCATAATATCCGCTGCCGTATGTATCTATAATCGTTTTTGCAATCAGTCTCGGATCTCCTAACGATTCCATGACTTCGCTCTCCGACCTTCCTTTTCTGGATTCTTCTATAATATAAGTTTCATAATACGAAAGCTGGCTGTTTACTTCTCCCTGCGGAATTCTTCCTTGCAGCGCAATCCGAAGCTCTCTCAAAAAGTCTTCTCTTGTCATGTATCTTAACCTCTTTTTTTGTAGTATTGACCGGGTTTTCTTTATCTTACAATACTCCGGGCGTATTTTCAACTTTCCTGAAAAAAGTTAAGAAAAAATCTATTTTTTTAATTTTATATTTTTTCAAATTTTTGGTGATTTAGAAATAGATGCAGTTTCAAATTATAATAAAGTATGAACAAACCGCCCTTCGTTATGAAAGAGCGGTTTTCATTATAATCCCTATGGCGTTCTTCCTGTAGTTACAGTAAATAATTATTTTCCCGGTTTGCAATCTGTAAACCGACTAATTTGTAAGTTGCATATCCTCCCGTAACCAACGGCTCTGATTTGCAGATTTCTTCTGCTTCTTCCCGGCTCTCCGTTTTTAAAATATACATACCTGCCATTCCCGGATAACCTTTAAAGACACCGCAGATTTCCAGCTTTCCTTCGTCGTCCAGCTTTCTTATGTTCTCAACGTGTTCCATAACTACCTGTTTTGTCATTTTATTATAGGTCTTGCTTTTCTCAATCATCATCATGTACATCAATTTTTCCATACGATTTTCTCCTTTACATTCTATGGGGATTCACTGAGGGTATTATATTATATTTATCCGGCAATAGCAATCTGTCTGTCATTCTCTGGAAACAAACTTATAGCCCACGCCTATAACGGTCTTTATGTAGGTAGGCTTGCGGTTGTCCGGCTCTATCTTTTTTCGCAAGTTGCAAATTACATTGGCAACGCTTGACTGGCAGCTTTCACTTTCCATGCTCCATACAGTTTCAAAGATTTGCGCCTTTGTAAATACCCTCCCCGGACTGGTGGCAAGGCAACAGAGTGCGCCATACTCTAAACGGGTGAGATTTATGTCTGCCCCGCCTTTCAGTACCCGGCGTTGGTGTAATCTGATTTCCAATCCTGGAAAAATCAGTGTGGGGAAGTGTGGCGGCGGCATGGCTTCCAGCGGTATTATATGGGCAAGGCCAGCTATGGCTTTTTCAATCGCTTTTTCTTCTGTGCCATTGAATGTAAGCATGACTATTTTCCCGACAAATCTCACCTCCCATTATGTAGCCTGTCCGTCAAACCGAAAACGGAACAAAGCAGAGATAAGCCGCTGTTTTATGCTATCCTCGGTGTCTGTATCTATATGACCATTTTCAAGGGCTGCCATACGGATACGCTTGCTGTAATGTCGTAAAACCTCTTCCACGGCTTCCGGCTCTCCGCTGGTCGCCCGGACAATCGTTTCATAAGGCAAAAGATTCGGATTCCCCATGTGAAAGCACCTCCATTTCTTTATGCAGGAGTTGTAAAGTCCTATGGATTTGATACCCGGTCGTACTCCGGCAGCGTCCGTACATTTCCCCGATTTCCCGCTGTGTGTAATGCCCGAAAAAGTAAAGGAAAATGATTTCCCGGTTCTTCTCCGGCAGAGATAACAGGGCGGCGGCAAGCTCCCCATTGGTGAGGATAACTGTCTGACCGCATATCGTAATGGGGTATTCTTCATAGGGTGCTTCAAAATATTCGTCTGTTGTGCCTAAAGGGTAAAATTTTTCTTCTGTGAGGTATTCAAGGGATATTTCTTTTTGCCGCCGTCTGCTTCTGTCACGCCATGCGTTGATAGCCGCAAAGCGTATGACGGTCTTGCAATAGCCATTAAAAGTATACATGATGTGTTCTCTGTATGCTTCTGTATAAGGCATAGATGATTCCCCCTTTCTCCCACATGGGGCGTTGCATAATTGATAGTTACATTTTTATATTTCAAAGAGGCAGCTTTTTAGGTTGTTGCTCGTTGACTATCTTTTATCATTCAGCCAAATAAAAAAGCTATTTTTTCAGATATTGCAAAATCGGTTCAATATACTTTTTGTCTGAAATGTCATAAGATGAAGAAATCATTTTTACCATTATTTCTTCCGCTTCTGTCTTATCTTTTTTTGATTTAAGTGTTTTTACAAACATTTTCATCATCAGTTTAGATGGCGTAGACATTTTTTCATAATTGAACCCTCCCGGACAGTAAAAGGTCTTTACTTTTTTCTGTTCTGATTCGTTGAAATTCCGTTTAAGGGCTATATCTATTTCCGGGTTGTCTATCGGGCTTCCTCCAACACAAAATGCAATCAGCTTCTTGTTTGTCCATTTATCCATATTTTGCTTAAACCAACTAATTTTACTGATACTGCCCGCACAAGCCCAACCTCCAAAAATAATTGCTTCATATGAAGCCAAATCTTTCTTTTTTGCGACTGATAATTCAAAGCAATCAGCCCCCGTTGCTTCCGCTATCCATTCAGCATAGCGTTTTGTAAATCCTGTTTGTGAAGTGTAAATTACGATTGTTTTCATCAGCCTAAATCTCCCTCTTTAATTTTCTATTGCATTTTCAACAGCTTTTAAGATACATTTACTACTTACCGTAGCTCCCGATACTGCGTCTATATCTAATGACTGTTCTTGCACTACATCATTGACTATACTTTCTGCCGTACTCCCCAGCCCATTATCGTGTTGCAAAATAGTAATATTGGTTATCCGATGATTGCTGACTGATACCTCAACTTTCACATGGACGGGGGTAATCGAATATTCACCTATATAATTCCCGTCTTGAACACTCGATATATCGGGCATAGATACAGAAATATTTTGAACATTCCTAACCATATTTCCAATTATGATTTTTCCTACAATAAACAAAAATAAAACAACAATAAATGTTATCAGCAGCACTTTTTTACTTTTTTTCATCTGCAATCCTCTTTTCCAAATTTTCTATTCCGGCATATAGTCTTGATAAAAGAGTAAAAAGGGTTTCAATTTCTTTGTCTGTATAAACTTCAAAAAGATATTTCAATTCCTCTTGGTATTCAGAAAAGTCATTTGTATAAAAGTCATTTACCTTTTCTGTGGGGCAGATACACATAGCTCTTGTATCATGCGGGCTTTGTTGAATAGTAATAAACCCTTTTTTCATCAAAACATCAGCCAACTTTTTGATATTTTGTCTTGAACAGCCTAACAAATTTCCCAATTGAGTAAATGTTAGCTGTTCTTTTGATTGCCTGATTATTGACAATAACATAAATTGCTTTAATGATACCTCTGGAATATGGTTATCAAAAAGCGTTTGTAGCTTATTTCCGGCGATAAATAATGTACTGAAAATAGCCTTTCTTTGGTTCTCCGTAGAACTTGAAAATCTTTTAGTCAAATCATCTAAATTCATGTAGCCCTCCTTATTGGCAACTTGTTGCACTTTTGATTATAGCAACAAGTTACCTATATGTCAATATGAATGATAGAAATGAGAGGGATTCCGTAGTAGTCGGCACTGTGCGTAATGTGTATAACTGGCTGTCTTATGGAGTTGTGGGTAACTCTGTTTGCAGAATGTGGGAAAGCTGCACTTTAGCTTTTCCATGTGCTGTGAATAGAGTTATCCATGAT
>OFGG01001445.1_pt1 | contig 15501 bp, 11 predicted proteins | sample 1521701 | NCBI WGS metagenome assembly OFGG01 (sample SAMEA3504081, study PRJEB24116) | mouse gut metagenome | biome: mouse gut; feature: mouse-associated habitat; material: faeces | place: Denmark | collected 2011
CACCGCCGCGCTGATCTTCCTGTCGCTGGCGGTTGCCGCGTACGCTCTTCTCCTTCATGGCAGCGGCGCCATTGAGACCAGATACGTCGTGGACTGCTGCAAGGCCGCGGGCGCCGGATTCGGCTTCTCCGTCGGATACTATATCGAGCGTACAAAACTGAATTTTGATCCCCGCGCCGGCAGCTTCTTTACCCAGGCGGCAAAGCTGGTGATCGGACTGGTTCTTGCGCTGGCGATCAAGGAAGGATTTTCCCTGATATTCGGAAACTCCGTCTTGGCAAAAATGCTGGAATACTTTATACTGGTATTATGGGTACTTGTCCTATACCCTTATCTGTTTCTCAGGATTAAATATCCCGCGGTGAACTGACGGGACAAGGAGGTATTATGCAGCAGATCATAGCAAACTTATTAAAAAAGATCACAGAATTTCTGGAATTTTTCATCTCAATCATGCTGGCCGTCGGGATCGTTCTGATCTGTATACGGATGGCCGGTTCTTTGAGCGATATTCCAAACATGGAAGTCTGGCCGAATTATGACGACCTGCTTTCCACATGTTTCAACCTGATCATCGGCGTCGAATTGATACGAATGATGTATTATCATACGCCGAACACCGTATTTGAGGTTCTTCTCTTTGCCATCGCGCGCCATATCATTACCGACCACACTTCTACCTTCAGCAGTCTGGTGGGAGTATGCGCGATCGCGGTATTATTTGCCACACGGAAATACCTGTTCTGTGAATTTGATATCTCCGCGACCACCATTTTCCGGGCAAGCGCCAAAGTCCATTCTATCAACAAACTTCTCGGAGTCCAGATTCCACACGAGAATGACGCGACGCTCGCGGACGTACTGCTGCAAAAACTAGCCGAGATAGAAAAAGAACCCCGTATCGGAGCCTGCGCGTATTTCTCCGACGTAGGTCTCAGAGTAGCCAAGTTTAACGATCAGGGTAAAATTTCCAGAATTGAGGTAATTCGTTCTATACATTAGTATTCAAACGTGATATACTACATATATCAGATAGATTACTTGTCATATCAATAATTGTCAGACTAGTTTATTTGAAATTTTGTCAAAAAGGAGTTGGACAGTATGAAGTTTATCATTATCGGAAAAAACATTGATGTAACAGACGGTTTGAGAGAGGCCGTAGAGGGGAAACTTGGGAAGTTAGAACGGTATTTTACTCCTGAAACGGAGATTCATGTGACGTTGAGCGTACAAAGAGAACGCCAGAAGATCGAAGTAACCATACCTGTCAAGGGCGACATTATCCGCTCAGAACAAGAGAGCAACGATATGTATGTTTCCATCGACCTGGTAGAAGAGATCATCGAACGCCAGCTTCGGAAGTATAAGAACAAATTAATCGCACGGCATCAGGAAGGCGGCAATTTCAAACATGAATTCTACGAAGGCGAAGATATTGCCGAAGACGAGAACGAGATCCGGATCGTCCGCACGAAAAAATTCGGTTTCAAGCCTATGTATCCGGAAGACGCGTGCGTACAGATGGAACTTCTGGGACATGACTTCTATGTATTCTGCAATGCAGAGACAGATGAAGTAAATGTTGTTTACCGAAGAAAGAACGGTTCCTTTGGTCTGATCGAACCTGAATTTTCATAAATCCTTGACTCAAATGTGCATACAAGAATATTTGATGCTTTCGGAAATAAGACGGGAGCCGGATCGATCCGGCTCCTGATTTTATGAAATGATAGTTAGTCTACTATGACAAACTTCCCGCCTATCCTGGCAAAAAAGCAAGATTCCCCCTCCTGCATCACTGCCTGACCGTTCGTACTTTCCGTGATCTCTGTTTTTACCTCTTCCAGAATCTTTTCCGGTATCAAGGCTTCTAATTCTACCTTTTCCGTATAGGCTGCATCTAAAGTCTCAAGCCCTTTCTGTCCCAGAATATATTGAATCTTTCCCAGTCCGGTATAATCTGTGCCGATACGGAGTTTAACTCCTGGAATTTTGGTTATAATTACAGATGAAGCTAATCCCTCTTTAGCCGCAGACGAGTATGCGCGGACCAGCCCGCCGGTCCCTAATAAAGTACCGCCGAAATACCTTGTTACCACCAGAACCACATTACGAATCTCCTCTCCCGTGATAACCTCCAGGATCGGCTTGCCCGCAGTGCCGCCTGGTTCTCCGTCGTCGCTGCATCTCTGTAATTCACCACGTTCCCCTATCACATATGCGTAACAATGGTGTCTGGCGTCCCAATATCTTTTCCGAACGGACTCGATAAACTTAAGCGCCTCCTCTTCCGAGCGAACGGGCGCCACCGCTGCAATAAACCTTGATTTTTTCTCCACGACTTCCCCTTCTCCGCCTTCATATACCGTCCTATACTCCGCTTTCATATCAAACATCCCTCCTGCTTATATTAACTACTATAACTGATTTCTTAAGATTTTCCTACTGAAATATGAAGTTTTCATTTTTTTCTTTATTTCGCCTTATTTGTTTGCTATAATAATCAGGTATAAAGGAGGCTTCACACATGAATTATGGTAAGAAAAAAGCTTCACAAAAGCAAAAAAAGATAACGTCCAAATCCACCATGCAAGGGAAAAAGATCAGTGTACGTCTTTTTAAAGCATTGCTTCTGTGTCTGATCGTCGTGGCAGTGGCAGGAGTTGCGGGCGTCGGTGTATTTGCCAAAAAGATCATTGATAATACACCGGAGGTCTCTCCTGACGACGTCAAACCAAAAGGGTTCACTACTTTTGTATATGCGGACGATTCCACAACAGAGATCGAACGATTCGTATCCTCGGGTTCCAACCGTGTATACAAATCAATCAACGAGATTCCGAAAGATCTGCAGCACGCCTTTGTAGCGATCGAGGATGAACGGTTCTATGAACATAACGGAATTGATCTTCAGGGTATCGTCCGCGCCGGAGTAGTCGGCATCACTTCCGGAAACCTTTCCCAGGGCGCCAGTACCCTGACCCAACAGTTGATCAAGAACAATGTCTTTCCTAACTTTGTCAATGAAGAGACTCTGTATGACAGGATCGAGCGTAAGCTTCAGGAACAGTTTCTTGCAGTCCAGATCGAGAAACAGATGGACAAAGATACCATTATGGAAAGTTACCTTAACACCATTAATCTTGGACAAAACTGTCTGGGCGTACAAGCCGCGGCAAAGCGATATTTCGGTAAAGAAGTCCATGACCTGACTCTGTCCGAATGCGCCGTCATCGCCGGCATTACCCAGAGCCCCGGAACGCTGAATCCCATTACCAATCCTGAGAAAAACGCCAAACGTCAGAAAAAAGTACTGGACGATATGCTGGAGCAGGGATATATTGACAAGGCTGCTTACGACGAGGCGATTGCAGACGATGTATATTCAAGGATACAGACCGTCAACAGCGCCGCGGCTGACGAAAGTCCCTACAGTTATTTCGTCGACGCGCTGGCTGAACAGGTAATCGACGACCTTAAGGGTCAGCTCGGCTATACGGATACTCAGGCGTATAACGCAGTTTACAGCGGCGGCTTAAGCATCTATTCCACACAGAATCTCACCATACAGCAGATCTGCGATGAAGAGATGAATAACGACGCCAATTATCCGGGACTCAAAGAATTTGGACTTGACTGTGCCGTTACCGTCACGAGGGCGGACGGAAGCGTAGAGAACTACAGTTCCGGTCATATTAAACAATATGTAAAGAATGCTTACGGAAAAGAACAGGGACTCCTTTACCCCAGTGAAGAAGCCGCCCGCGCTATGGTGGAAGAATGGAAATCCACGATCGCCCAAGAAGGGGATACTTATGATGAGGTTATCAATGTATCTCCCCAACCCCAGGCTTCCGTAACCGTCATCGATCAGACCACCGGACAGATCAAAGCCATGGTGGGCGGACGCGGCGCCAAAGCGACCAGTTTAGGATTAAACCGCGCTTATACAGGCTCCAAGAGACAGCCCGGATCCTGCTTTAAGATCCTTGCCGCTTACGCTCCCGCTCTTGACTCTTGCGGGAAGTCGCTGGCAACCGTCATCGTAGACGAGCCGTATACTTTAAGAAACGGTAACGTCTTAAGGAACGCTAACGGTCGTTACGGCGGCAGCACTACGATCCGTAAAGCGATCACCTGGTCCATCAACGTATGCGCAGTAAAATTAAGCGACGAGATCACACAGCAGCTGGGATTTGAATACTGTGAAAAATTCGGAATCAGCACGCTTGTTAAAAGCAAAACGACTGAGGCCGGTGTTTTCAGTGATCTGGATAACCAGACCCTTGCGCTTGGAGGAATTACAGACGGTGTATATAACTATGAGATGTGCGCCGCTTACGCCGCCATCGCCAACGGCGGAGTCTATCATACTCCAACCCTGTACTCGAAGATCCTCGACCACGACGGAAATGTCCTCCTGGAAGGAACCGGAGAGACCAGGACCGTCATACGCGACAGTACGGCTGCGCTCCTGACAAGCGCGATGGAAGACGTCGTAAATTCAGGTACCGGTACTGCCTGCAGACTTCCGAATATGTCGGTCGCCGGGAAGACAGGTACGACTACTTCCAACAAAGACTTGTGGTTCTGTGGTTTCACACCATATTATACCTGCGCCGTATGGGGCGGATATGACGACAATAAAGAATGTAACTATGATACAAACTTCCGCTTCCGCCTCTGGAGAGGCATCATGAGCCGCGTCCACGAGAATCTGGAACCTCGGGAATTCGCTCTTCCTCCGACGGTAGAACAGAAATCCGTCTGTACGATCAGCGGACAACCGGCCGGCGGAAGCTGTCCAAGCGTCACGGAGCTGATTGCTACCGATATGCTTGAAAACGACCGCTGCTCTGGTCATGGATACAACTACGGCTCTTATAACTGGACAACCGAAAGCGAGACGGATACCGAGACGGATACCGAGACGGATACTTCCCAGACTGAAACAACCATTCCGGAAACGCCGTCGGAAGGAAACACGCTTCCCGTCATACCGGATCCAACTCCAGAGCCGACTCCGGATCCGACTCCAGAGCCAACCCCGGAACCAACCCCGGATCCGACTCCGGATCCGACTCCGGATCCGGTTCCTACAGAATAAGATCTTATTTGAACAGAGGCTTTTGGTTAATCACCAAAAGCCTCTGTATTAAATCACCTTTACCCTTGTCTTCGGGGACAATATCTTAAACATTTCCAATAAATTGATTTTCTCGGCAGACGACTGAAATCTTCCATCCATAAATACAGCCCGGGAAGGACCCATCTTCGCAATGTGCTTGATCGCTTCACCACTGATATTTTTGTCAAAGCAGGCGACAAGATCTCCCTCGTTATATATCAATATCCGACATCCGTCACATTCTTCTTCCATGTACGGCAGGGACAGCAGCAATCCCCATTCCAACAGACACTCAAAAAAAACATCCTCACTTGTCCTGTCCTCTTTAATATTAAATTCCAACATAGACAGCAAATCCTGCGTACACTCTGAAGCTCTGTAATATACATCCTTCATATTGCTCTCATCCACCTTAAGAACTCTATATCCCCAGTCAATCTTCTGCAAATCCGCATTCTTCTTCATAACTTCAGAAAACCTGTTAATCCGCTCCCTGCCTATATCGCATATCGTTCTGTATCCGTCCTTATAGGCCGCGCTTCTTTCACTGCACTTTTCCGGCAGCTGAACCAAAACATATCTGCGTTTCCCTCCATCTTCCGCGTTCAACTGCATTACCGCCTGCGCTGTTGTCGCAGAACCGCTAAAGAAATCCATAACGATACAATCTGTATCCGAGTAGAGTTGAATGCATCTCTTGATAAGATCTACCGGTTTCGGATAGTCAAAATAGGCTTTCTGATCAAAAAGCGCTTTCAATCCTTTGGTCGCATCCTGAGAATGTCCCACTTCTGTATACTTCCAGATTGTCATCGGCGTAACGCCCTGCTTTACCTCGCTTAAGAATCTCTTCATAGAGGGCACGTTATTTCCACCCGGGCCGAACCAAATCCGGTTATCCTGTATGTATTCCTCTAATGTCTCTCTATCCAGTCTCCAGCAATATCCATTCGGCGGAAGCACCTTTCTTCCGCCGGGAGTCGTGATCTCATATACTTTAGATTCCACGACCGGACCTACGGACAGATCGCCGGGCTTCCAAACCCCTCTGGGATCATGATCCGGATTAATATATCTGCCGTCCGCTTCCTTACTCCTGGGAAGACCATTACAAACTGTATCTTCATGGTTTTTTGCATAGCATAGTATATAATCATGGCTCTCTGAAAAATGTTTTTTCAAATTAACCGGGGAATACGCTCTTTCCCAGACGATCTGTGCAAGAAAGTTAGCTTCACCAAAAATTTCATGACATATTTTCTTGAGATTTTCCTGCTCGTGATCGTCTATACTGATAAATATAACGCCGTCTTTGGAGAGCAGATTCCTCGCAAGCAGCAGACGGGAATAAATCATCGAACACCACTCTGAATGAAATCTCCCGTTAGAATCAGTATTCTTAAACAACACACGACCGGCTTCATCGCAAATTCCTGCTTGTCCCTTATATTCTTTCTCCGACTGTGAGAAATCATCTCTATATATAAAATCATTTCCTGTATTATACGGAGGATCAATGTATATTACTTTTACTCTCTCCATATAACTCTCCTGCAATAATTTCAAGACGTCAAGATTATCCCCTTCGATATAAAGATTTTCTGTCGTATCCCAGTTAACGCTTTCCTCTTTACATGGCCGCAGCGTCTTACGAACAGGTTTATTTGCCTCGATCATCGCCGCCCTTTTCCCAACCCACGTAAATTCATATGTCTCTTCTCTCTCTGCCGCGTCATTACAAAGCATCTGTTTCAACAGCTCAAAATTAACGGCCTTTTTTATTTTTCCATATTCGTCGATAGTCTCTGTCATACAGTTTGGAAACAACGCGCCAATCTTTTCAATATTCGCGGCAGTTATATCCTTTGATTCCATCCGCATCTTTTCCATTCAATATCTCCTCTCACTCTGATTCTCAGATACGCTGACTACATCTTTTCACAAACGAACCGGTTTCGCGGTAATACTGTAGCCGTCGCTTTGTATTGAAAATCTGTTGTTATGCATAATATCTTCTCCTTCCGCAAATTCAAATAAATGACCAAGCCTCCACGGTTTGTGCAACGGCATTCCATCTTCTCCAATAACCACATAGATGATCTCATATCTCGCAGCATTCTGACATCCGAAGCGCAGCTCGCTATCAGACAGAGAAAACGCAATATCCTCATTTCGTGACGCTTTGACTTCAACATATTGAATACCGCCATATTCATCAAAATATTTGATGTCGTACCCGCAAGTATCGTCGCCCTCTATACTATGCCCTGCTTTTTCCGCATTTCCAGATACCCATGTTGCGTCTGAATAAAGCTCTTTTAATTCCTTGAATACATATGCTTCCCCTACCAAACCGATTTCCTGTTTTTTCTTATCAGAACTTTCGTTGTAAATTTTCCTATGGTGTTTCCGTTGTTTACCGGAAGCGTCTTGCCCTACTTTACTATTCGCCGATTGAATTGAAACTTTAGAAAACCCCTCTGAAGGCATTGAAAGTACCTTTTCTGCCAAACCTCTAAATACCTGCTCCTGACTCGGCTCAGAATTCTGTTCCGGCACTATTTCTTCTTGCGGACTGCACAATTCTTCAATACGGCCAAAGACTAAATATGCTTCTATTTTAGACTTTGAATAGCGACACTGTAATTTTTCATATTTATCTCTCGATAACTTTAACTCTTCTTTTTTAATCAAATCAAAAACAGCCTCAGACGAATACCCGTCTAATACTGCAAATCCTACGTCGCATTCATCCTCAAACAACTTGTCTATGTCAACAAACAATGAATTTTTGACTGCCGGCTCAAGGTAGATATATTCCTCCTTGTACTTATCGTAAAGCTCGGCGCATCTTTCATCATTCTTTAGTTTATCTATAAGATACGCCTGGTACTTAGGGAGATAATTTTTCATCTTTATTCTAAGTTTGTCCGTCCAATACTTTGTAACATCAATCGTATGAACTGCCGCTGCATTATACTTATCGATATCAATTCCCAAAGCACTAAAGATTGGAATTAAAGCCTTAATGCTCTCATATGAACTCAAATCCTCGTATTTAACACCTGCGTCGACCCCCTCTTTTAGGCAAAGCGCGGCAATCAATTTGTCAGCAGGCGAAGACGTAATCTCAATATCTGACACATGAAGAACTTCAGCGATTATCATCCAAAATTCATCACGCAGATCAATCTCAAAATTGAATCGCTTCCTGGCTTCAATCAACAATTCGAGATTCTCATCACCTTTATCCAAACGCATTTTCTTTTCACGTACCGAATCCTCTTCTCTAAAAAGATCTCTAAAAAAATCTTTATCCTCATTTACATCCAGTATAGCAGTAATAAGTTCTGCAACCGCGTCTGCGAAATCAAAAGACTGACGCAGTTCACTAAAAGTATTAACCTTTTTTGGTACGCATATATATGAAGGGCTGCTCTCTCTTAAATATACTGTTTCGTAATCGTTCAACACTGAATTCTTTTCTTCATCTCCGTCCTTACATTTTATGCTGATTTTACTGCAAAGTATGATTTTTGAAGACTTCAATCTTCTAAAATCTGCGCTCGCATGCTTTAATGTCATTCTGCAGGCAAAAACATACGGAATAAAACACATATATTCTTTCTTAAACGCCTCATTAAGAGGATGAATCTCCGGGACACCGTTTACTTCAATATTTGTATATTCCAAAGGATTAACGCCAAAAAGCTTTTTTATCTTATCCTCGCCAGACCTGGCGTCAATGTCAAACATATTAAAGCTTTTCAGTATTTCGTTACTAAATACTCTTTTATCAGCATAACGTGCTTCCGAAATAGGTACGTATCGTTTGGTTTCTCCTTGCCTTGCCGCCACCATACCATTTTCTAAAAATTCGTCATATGCTGGATTGTTCTTTTTATATTCCTCGGGAGAATGGCCGTATCTGATGATTTTTCTATACAGTCCACGTGCTTTTTTACATTCTGGGTCAAGCTCCGGCAACTTCATAAGCATTTGATAAACAACGACATTGTTCATCTCCTGAAAGTCATCGGAAACACCGATTCTACTTAATACAGCGTCAACTTCTTTTCTGCAGTTTCTTCCAACGATCTCATTTATATAGGCATACTCGATCTTTGGCGCCAATATAAACGGAGCAAACGAATTCTCCCCAAAACAGCAATATTCCGGAACTTCTTTTAGCCCGTTCTCGTCAGGCAGCCATTTTGTTTCGGAAAGATAGTGGCGTAAATAGGATTTTATATATACAGGCGCAACTCTTCGTTCATTCTGCTTCAACCCAGGCCACCCGCTTATGTATGCAAAAGAATTCCTTTCTTCAGTTTCCGAATTAATTCGACTTCCTATTTCGTTGTCCAAAATGAACCATGCCAACAAATCATTAAACGCCGCTTTCTCGAGAATCGTTTCAAAATTTTCAAAAAAACCAACCGATACCTCTTTGATATTTTGAAACTCCCGATTATTGTACCAACGATTATCAGTCTGGACATATAATGGATAACATATATTAAGGAATCTTGAACGCTCCTCGCCGACAAGATTCTTCTTCACCAATCTCGGATATTTTGAAACACCAATCCACTCCAGGAATCCTACGACGGTATTTTTATCCTCGCAATCAATATGTAATGCTTCAAAAGCAACAAAATAATTGGAATAAAGCCCTACTATCCTTTCTCCAAGTTCATTGCCGTACTCACTGCCAATGTAACATTCTTTTGCGGAATGAATTGAACCGTCGCGGCAGATAACTTTTACGTTAAAATCCGAAATGTCATGTCTTTCTTTAAGATTATAGTAATTCCACAACCAATTCAGAATATCAGAACACTTATCAACAGACGCCATATTTTCATCGACCTGATTTACGACTCCCCGTAACAAACGGTCAAAACTATATTCTTCCAGATTATATCTGGATAAAGCCGTCACCAAGTTTCTGCGGTTGTTATAACTTAACCCAAGATTTTTATAGAGCGTGTGCTCCATTTCCTGATTTAAAAATCTAATCTCTACCCACTCCGGCAGAGCAATCACCTGATCTTCAACCGGTATAGGATACACCGTTGCATAATCGCAAATGCTGCGTCCGTCGTTATCCTCGATAAGATGTGGAAATATACGTCCACGTTCGTCACGATACTCTCGATTGATCAAAGCTATCAGCTTAACCTTATCAAATAACGTATAGTATTCAATATCTTCGTTCAGCAAATGGCAAAATTCAACATAATCGTAGAAATCTATGTTTAAATCGGATTTTATATATTTTTTATAAAAATCGTTATCCAACGACTTCAAAAGTGTAGAAAACACTTTCGAATTAAGAACATCTGCAAATAACTCCTCAGAATATCTTGGATTATCATTTATAGAAATATACACATTCGCAATTGTGGGAAGTATTTTCTTTTTATATACTTTCTCTTTTAGTAATTCGTCTAGTTTATATACATTTTTCAATACAATGTCCATGTCCGAAGTAATAACCAGACTCAAGGGCCTATAATCACATTCTTTTTGCTCTTCCGAAATATCTACCGCTGTCTGCACCATAAAATCAGCCAGCAATGGGATTAACTGCTCATTAACCCGGCTCTTTTTCTGCAGGCTGTTTCTATCACTTGTTAATTCAAATGTTCCATGAATCAAAGCGGGAAATCCAAGTTTCACATCGGTTTTAAAATAGGAGTACAAAACTTCTCCCCGACGTTCTTCCGTAGAATCATACGCAATAATAAATTCATAATCTTTATCATCACCATTTTCATCTTTGACACTCCCTGTTTTCTTGTAAAGCCTCCAGCTTGCGCACTCTGTTTCATTCGTGTTTTTATCACAGGTCTCGATGATTACGTCATTTCCTTCTGAAACCTTATAAAAAACTTTATGATAGCCATTGCATACAATTTCAATTTCCTTCAGATTCGGCAAAAAAACCAATTCCTCAAACTCAAGATTTACAATCTGACCTTCAATAATATCTGCAAGATCTTCTCTACATTCCATAATTATACTTGTAGAAAAGCCGTCTATCAAAGCGTTGTCTCCGCTCAAATCCGGACATGCCAGCGTAGCAATAGGCCAGGGATCTCCCGATAACGCGGCCATTTCCTCGCGAAGTTCCGTCTTTTCATCAAGAATAGACTGTAAAAATTTCTTCGCATATTCTTTAGAAAACCGGATAGTAAAGTCTTTAGAAGCAACGGTAACTGCATTTGACCAAGTTAAAATAGCTCTAAATCCCAAACCTTTGCAGCCAATCTTGTTGGCATGTATCTTTTTAGGACTGGCGTTCGGATAAAGCAACGATTTAATCCCTCTAAAACTAAACGGTTTGCCTGTATTAGATACCGATAAAGTTTTTCCGTCAAATCTAATCTGTACTTTGCCTGACGAACCTTTTGCTTCATCATCGGCATTCTGAAGCAATTCGAACATTTGCCTTCCCTCATAATCTTTTGAGAGACCACATTCCCTGTTATATCCGCTAACGATTTCTTCAGCAGAGTCAAGATATTTTCTTCGTATTTTATCTATTTCGTCTTTTATCTGATCGTACATTTATGCTTCTCCCTGTATACACAAATTATAGCCGTCAAATAGATGCACTTGAAAGAATACAATTGCTATAATTACAATTACTATCTTCCCGACCTCTACGCACTTTAAATTATAACACCATTGACAATATCGCTGCAACGGAGACTACCGCTCTTAAAGAATACCTCTTAAAGAATACCTCTTATAAGAATACCTCTTAAAGAATATAATACGCTCAAAATGCTCCAAAATAAGAACCTGTCCCTTATATTTTGTGTTATACTATGTTATACTATCTAATATATTTTTGTTATCTTCGCTCTGCTATAACCTGCTCAAAGCAAATATCCACCGAGCAATTGGAATTTGGAGGAAAATATAAATATGATCGATTTACAAGACAAAAATTACCGTCCTACCCTTAAGGAAATAAGCGAATATGTCAAAACTCCTGTCTTTATGCAGTTTTGTTCAGAAATCAAAGACACTTATAAGTGCAATGAAAAAATAGAATACAGTTCATGCAGTTGGGAAAAAGGTTGGAATATTAAATTTAAAAAAGCCGGAAAAACATTGTGTACTATATATCCTAAAGAATGTTATTTTAGAATTATGATCGTTGTAGGTACAAAAGAAAAAGCACCCGTTGAAGCAATTTTGCCGGAATGCACGGCTGAATTATATAATATATATGATCAAACGCAAGAAGGAAACGGACAAAAATGGTTAATGATCGACTTGGAAGACAAAGAAAATTTGTATAACGATGTTATGCGTTTAATCAAAATTCGCAGAAACTGCTAATTTAGTATAACTTAAACCTATTTCTCCAAGCTGCCTTTTTGTATATTATCCTGAATAATCTGCTCCGTCACCTCAAATAGCCTTTCTGACCCCAGTTTTGTTCTTCCCTGTCTCTTATAGACTTGTTCGGCAGTAACCTTATGCTCTTTCCAGTCGCCGCCGTCATTGCTGTCATTTAGAATCAAAGGCTGCAGATTATCCATAGCGCGCGCACACCTTGCTTCCGGCGTCTTATATGCCTCAAATTCATCGAACAATGCCAAAAATTCCGTTTTTTGCTCTTCTGGAAGAATTGAAAATATACGCTCCTTTGCTGCGTCTTCCCTTGCTTTTTGTGTCTGAAGCCCTTCTGCATCATAAGCATAAGTATCTCCTGCGTCAATCTCAACAATATCGTGAATCAGACACATAAGCATCACTTTTGTAATGTCTATATTTTCATTCGCATACTCCCTGAACAAATACGCCATTATCGCCATATGCCAGGAATGCTCGGCATCATTTTCATTTCTGCCGCTATTTGACAAATGAGTCTGCCTGAATACATTTTTTACCTTATCAATTTCCAAAGAAAAAGCTAATTGCCTTTCTATACGCTTATCCATCTTGATACCTCCGCCTATCTCTCTTTACTGCAGACACTACCGGCCTTTTTCTATTACTCAATCATACAATCATCTACATAATATGATACTGACGCTATAGCAGACGCTGCCAACCATTTCCTATTACTCAATCATAACAGAAAAAGATCGCTATATCAATCCACAGAAAACCGGAATCTGTACCTGCCTGTTATCGTAACTCTGTCAATTTCTGTACTGCCTCTTCCTTTGTTGACACAAAGAAATCATCGCCAGATCCAGAGCCGATTGCATGTCAACAATTACCATCTCGTGTAGGCTTCCACACCTATTTCCTTCATTTTTTCAAAATCCTTCTTCCAATTCCGGTGTGTGATAAAGATATCGTACTCATCTGCCCTCACCTATAGTCCTTCCAATGAAATACAATTTCTTCAATATTCCATTTCTCCAAAATCAGGTACGCCTGCCTGTTCTGATAAATTCAATCAGCTTCTCCACATCCTCAAAATCATCATAATCTCCGTTTATTCCTTCACGATGATAGATGACTCCTGCCTTCTCGTTTGCCTCCAGACAGTCTAAAAGCTGCTTTTCTCCATACCTTTTTGCAAACAGGTTAAACGCATATGGCTTTATCTTCGTTAATAAACCTTTCCGGCAGTCTTCGTCGCACGCATAACAATGTCCAATCCCCTTTTCTAATGAACATTTTCGGTTCTCACACCAGTCTTTATCCGGACATTCCCCGGAATTACAGCCCGCACAGTTGGTATTTTCCGAACATAAACAACAGGCAAGTCCGCACCTGGCAATCCCCAATTCTCTTTTCATCTTTATTTACCCCTTGTATTCTTTTAAATTCTTCATCTGCATAGCATAGTCGGCTTCATTTTCTTCCTTCGTCTTGATCGGGTCTTCACGGTTATATCGACTACATGGCAACTCCTCACATTGACCGCAGTACTCATATTTTCTTTGATTAATACAGCATTCATAAATATCACAGCAGCTTTCTCTTGTGTATTCCAACCAGAACACCTTGCCTTTTATCTCGTCACACCCCAGACAATCTGCCGGGTAATATTCACAATCTGAACATACGGTACCGCAACAACTCGTCTTCTTTTCCATGGCATTTTCTCCTAATCACATTTTCCACTGGCACTCACTGCACTCTGCATCATGGATTGAAATAATTCCTCCACATTCCGGACAGGTATAGTTCTCTTTTTGCTGTACCAAAAATACCGCCATTCCCTGTTCTTTTACCATTTGGCTATTTTTCATCAAGCTGGCATGATAGCGGATATTATAACTTTTTTCCAACCCTTTTACCTGCTTACAGGGATATCCAGGGCATTCAAAACAATAGGTAATCTGCCGCTTTGTCACACAATCTTTAATCCTGCATTTCCTGCAATGTTCTGGTTTTCCCTGGTCACTTTTCAAACAGCCTGCCATTTTCTTGCTGAAAAAAATAACACAGTACCTATTGTGTACGATTCAGTGTCAGTAAATCCAGCTGATTCAAAAAACAATTGAAGTTCCTTTTGGCTATACACCTTCACATCACCTGTTTTGGAAAATGGAAATACTACTGTATTGGCAAGCCACCGCACCACCGGAGAAAAAAATGGTTCAGCAATAAGGACTTTCCCGTTCTTCTTCAGTACCCGCATACATTCATTGGCAAAGTTCTGGGGTGTTTCAAAATGATGAAATGCACAAGACACCGTTATGACATCCATGCTCTCATTTTCAAAGCCGAGAGGAGTACAAGGACTCACCACAAATGTACAGGCCGGGTACCTTTCTCTGGCGGCGGCAATCATATTTTCAGAGATATCTATACCAAAAGCATTGACGCTCGCCCTTTTGGAAAGCTCTCCAAGCAGATACCCATTCCCGCAGGCGACGTCCAGAATATTATCTCCATCCCTGAGCACTGCCTTTTTCATAATCTCTTCTTTATGTGGTCTTGTGTATCTGCCCTCCGGGGCAGAATCATATTCCCACGCCATTTCATTATATACTTTTTGAGACTGTTCCGACTTTTTCCCCATAGCTATTCCTCCGAAATTCTGTTTTCTGATAAATTTAGTTTACTACATTTAAGATAAACCGTCTATAATAGGAACATGCTTTTGGATATGAAAGAAATGTCTGACCAATGGTTTTCCTATTGGATGCTTCGCACTGCCACACAGTATATCTTTTGCCCAACAACCCCCTCTTTTTCAAACTTTCCGGCGTTATCCCTGTCCTCCTATCTGCGGAAACTTATCCATCTCACCTTCCGCAAAAACACAACTCCATTTTCTCCAAATAATCCCGCAAACCGCCTGGAATCAAGGTTTCCGCACGAGAAGCATGGCGGTTTCTGTGTGCACTGTCAACATGAAGTATCAATATTTCACTCAAAAA
>OFGG01001447.1_pt1 | contig 15492 bp, 16 predicted proteins | sample 1521701 | NCBI WGS metagenome assembly OFGG01 (sample SAMEA3504081, study PRJEB24116) | mouse gut metagenome | biome: mouse gut; feature: mouse-associated habitat; material: faeces | place: Denmark | collected 2011
CCGCGGCGGCAGGCCCCCCGGCTCCGCCGGGGAATTTCAGCGGGGCAAGGAGGCCGGAAGCCATGAGGCACAACATACAGCGGGGATTGCTGGGGACGCTGGCCCTGGGGCTGGCGGCCCTGCTGAGCGGCTGCGTGTTCCAGCCGGTGGATAAGCTGTATACCCTCCCGGTGCTCCCCCAGGAGTATAAGGACCTCCAAACCACCATCGAGGCCACCATGAGCGAGCTGGGGGCGGAGTACGCCACCATTAACTACGGCTCCAACACCTCCACCATCCAGCTGCTGGACATGGACGGGGACGGGGAGCAGGAGACCGCCGCGGTATTCCTCCGGGTGACCTCCGCCGAGGAGCAGCCCATGCGGGTGTGCCTGTTCCGGCAGGGGGACGGCAGGGAGGAGGGCGACCACACCTACCGGCAGGTTCATATGCTGTCCGGGGAGGGAAACTCCATCAACTCCGTGGCCTATGAGGACCTCACTGGGGACGGAAGCCGGGAGATCATTGTCAGCTGGCAGCTCAGCGGCGGGGTGCACATCCTGTCCGCCTACAGCCTGCTGGGGACGGAGGCGGACCAGCTCATGAACACCGCCTATAACGAGTCCTATATTGTGGCCGACCTGAACGAGGACGGCAGGCAGGAGATCATGGTGTTCCAGCAGGACAGCTCCGGCGAGGGGAACAACCTGGCGGAATACTACGAATACCAGGACGGGGCCATGACCATCACCTCCGTCACCGCCCTGTCCGATGGGATGCGGGACGTGGTTTCCTCCGAGGTGGGCCGTCTGGCGGACGGCCGCCTGGGTGTGTACGTGGCGGTGGAGCTGGAGGGCGGCATCCTCACCGACATCCTGGTGCTGGAAAAGGACGGGCTTGTGAACGTCACCCGGGACATAGAGAGCGGGGCCAGCCTGGCCACCGCCCGGTCCTACACAGAGGTGGGCACCACCGATATCAACAGCGACGGCGTGCTGGAGATCCCCCGGCCCCAGCTCCTGACGCCCCTGGACGCGGAAAACGACTCCGCCCAGTACCTGATCTACTGGCAGCAGTTCGGCTCCGACGGCAAGGGCAGCACCAGCTGCGTCACCTACCACACGGTAACGGACAGCTGGTATCTCAACCTGCCCAACGGCTGGGACCCGGGGAACATCGCCGTGTCCCGGGACGACAGCCTCAGCAGCCGGGGGGAGCGGGCGGTGACGTTCTACTACTGGCCCAAGCGGGAGGAGGGGGACCCGCCCCCGAAGAAGTTCCTCACCGTCTACCGCCTGACGGGGAGCAATCGGAACGCCCGCTCCAAGCTGGCGGATCGGTTTACCTTATATACGGACAGCAACGCCACCTACTGCGCGGTGCTGGACGACGGCGTGTGGGACTGCGGCCTGGATCAGGAGAGCATCGCCCAGCGGTTCAAGCTCATCACAGTGGAGTGGGCCACCAAGCAGCGGGCCATCTCATGACGACGAAAGCGGAGGTACGACAGTGACAAGGAAGGTTTTGGTGCTGGAGGATGAGGCCAACATCCGCAGCTTTGTGGTGATCAATCTGAAACGGGCGGGGTACGACGCCATCGAGGCGGGCACCGGCGAGGAGGCCCTGGCCCAGATCCAGCGCAACCCGGACGTGCAGGTCGCGCTGCTGGATATCATGCTGCCGGGGGAGATGGACGGCTTCGAGGTGTGCCGCCGCATCCGGGCGGGCAATTCCCAGATGGGCATTATCATGCTCACCGCCCGCACCCAGGAGATGGACAAGGTCAGCGGCCTGATGACCGGGGCGGACGACTATGTGACCAAGCCCTTCTCCCCGGCGGAGCTCACCGCCCGGGTGGACGCCCTGTTCCGCCGCACCGGCGGCGCGGCGGTGCGGGACGCGGACGAGATCGAACAGCCGCCCTTCCTGCTGAACACCCGGAACCGCACCCTGGAGAAGAACGGCAAGCGGGTGAAGCTCACCCAGGTGGAGTATTCCATCGTGAAGCTGTTCATGGAGAACCCGGGCAAGGCCCTGTCCCGGGAGGAGATCCTGGAGGCGGTGTGGGGCACGGAGTTCCTGGGGGAGCTGAAGATCGTGGACGTGAACATCCGCCGCTTACGGATCAAGCTGGAGGACGACCCCCAGAACCCGTCCTTTGTGATCACGGTCTGGGGCTTCGGCTACAAGTGGGAGGCATAGGAACGGCGCGGGCCCGCCGTGCAGGGGCTTTTTCGAAAGCGGCGGGATTCACGCCCGGGGCTTGACTGAAATCCGGGAGAGAAGGGAGGCGGCGGCATGGAACAGGAAAACCGGGGCAAGCGGCGGAAAAGCAGGCCCGTGAAGCCGGAGCAGGCGGCGGAGGAACGCCAGCAGGCGGCGGACAAACGTCCCCGGGGCAAGCTGCGCTGGCGTTGGCTGCTCAACACCCTGGGGGCCACCCTGGTGGTGGTGGCGGTGGCGGTGACCGCCTTTTCCCTGGCCATGTACAGCTACTACACCTCCACCATCCTGGCCACCCTGGAGAGCAAGGCCCAGACCGCCGCCGGGATGTTCGGCAACTACACGGAGACCACCTACCTCTACAACGCCCGGCAGTTCGTCAACCAGTTCGAGGAGAAAAACTATATTGAGGTCCAGATACTCAACGCCAGCGGCCGGGTGCAGATCTCGTCCATGATGGACATTTCCGGGGCCGGCGTGGAGACCTCCGATGTGTCCAGTGCCATCGCCGAAAAGCGGGTGGTGCCCTATACCGGGCCGGACCCCAGCACCGGCGACCACATCATCGCCGCCTCCGCCCCCGTGGTCTATAACGGCACGGTGGTGGGGGTGGTGCGCATGGTGACCTCCCTGCGGCAGGTGGAGGAGCAGATGTTCCGCATCATCGCCTTTACCTCCGGCATGGGGCTGGTGATCCTGATCGTGATGGGAGTCACCGCCTCCTACTTCATCAAATCGGTGCTGGACCCGGTGATCCGGGTGACGGAGACCGCCAAACGCATCGCCACCGGAAGCTACGGGGTGCAGATGGAGTCCCGCTCCAACGACGAGATGGGGGATCTGGTGGACGCCATCAACGATATGTCCATGAAGATCGACCAGGCGGAGCGCACCCAGTCGGAGTTTATCTCCTCCGTGTCCCACGAGCTGCGCACCCCCCTCACCGCCATCAGCGGCTGGGCGGAGACCCTGTATAACGGCGAGGTGCGGGACGCCGCCGACGTGAAGAAGGGCATGGGCATCATCGTGTCCGAGGCCCAGCGGCTCACCCGGATGGTGGAGGAGCTGCTGGAGTTCTCCCGGATGGAGACGGGCCGCTTCAACCTGTCGGTGGAGCCCATTGACATCCTGGCGGAGCTGGAGGACGCGGTGTACACCTACCGGGAGTTCTTCCGCCGGAAGAACCTGGAGCTGGACTACACCGAGGGCGGGGAGGAGCTGCCCCTGCTCAGCGGCGACCCGGAGCGGCTGCGGCAGGTGTTCTGCAACCTGCTGGACAATGCGGACAAGCACGGCGGCTCCGGGGGCCGGATCGAGGTGTCCGTGGGCCGGGAGGAGGACCATGTGGTGATCCGCATCCGGGATCACGGCCCCGGCGTGCCGGAGGACGAGCTGCCCTACATTAAATATAAATTCTACAAGGGCTCCTCCAAGGCCCGGGGCTCCGGCATCGGCCTCGCCGTCTGCGATGAGATCATCAACAGCCACAACGGCACGCTGGACATTGGCAACGCCCCCGGCGGCGGCTGCGCGGTCACCATCCGCCTGCCCATCGGGGTGGAGAACGTGTAGGCGGCGGAATGGAAGGATTCGAGCGGTTGCAATATCCGGCCGTTTATGATACACTATTGGGCCGGGAGAGCGGAGACAGACAATCAGAACCTGCGTTCACAGCCTCAAACGCCGGCTGTAACTACAGGTTCCCAAAGGAGACAAACCCATGGCAAAACAGGAAACCCACAGCACCCCCTTCAAAACCACCTGCGGCGGGCAGGCCCTGCTGGAGGGCATCATGATGCAGGGCCCCGGCAAGCGTGCCATTGTGGTGCGCAAGCCCGACGGGGAGCTGGATATCACCGAGGAACCCATCAAACCCCGCCGGGGGCTGGCAAAGCTGCCCTTTATCCGGGGGATCTTCATCTTCTGCGGCTCCATGGTCCACGGAATGCGGGCGTTGATGCACTCCGCCGAGGTGTCCGACGACGGCTCCGCCCCGGAGGAGGAGCTGACCGGATTTGACAAATGGCTCAACGACCACCTGAGCGAGGACAAGGCCATGACGGTGATCATCACCCTGGGGGCCATCCTGGGCATCGCCTTCTCCGTGGGGCTGTTCATCCTGCTGCCCACGGCGTTGACGGGGTTCATCGGGCTGGTGTGGAAAACCATGCCCCTGTGGGTGCGCTCGGTGATCGAGGGCGTTTTGAAGGTGGCCATCTTCATGGTTTACCTCTATCTCTGCTCCAAGATGAAGGAGATCCACCGGGTATTCCAGTACCACGGCGCGGAGCACAAGACCATCTACTGCTACGAAAACGGCCTGGAGCTGACGGTGGAGAACGTCCGCAAGCAGCCCCGGCACCATCCCCGGTGCGGCACCAGCTTCCTGTTTGTGGTGATCGCGGTGTCCATTTTCCTGTCCATTGTCATCTTCACGCCGCTGGAGATCGAGAACACCTTCCTGCGCATGGCCCTGCACCTGCTGATGCTGCCCGTCATCGTGGGGGTGACTTACGAGTTTAACCGCTATGTGGGCGGTCACGACGGGGGCGTGTGCCGCGCCCTGCGGGGCCCCGGTATGTGGATGCAGAACTTTACCACCTTCGAGCCGGACGATTCCATGATCGAGGTGGGCATTGAGGCACTCAAACGGGTACTGCCCGAGGAAAAGGGCGCGGACCGCTGGTAAACGCCGCCGTCTTTGCGTCCCGAGAGGCCCGCGAACCGAGAAAGAGAGGGGAAGAACACCGTGCCCGCCACCTACAACGACCTGTATCTGGACGCCCGGAAGGCCCTGAAGGGGGCGGGGGTGGAGGCCGCCCAGCTGGAGGCCCGGGAGCTTTTGTGCTTCGCCTCCGGCAAGGACCGGACCCAGCTGATCCACGACCTGCCCCTGTACGCCTCCGACGGGGCGGAAAAGCGGTTCCGGGGCCTGCTGGACCGCCGCCTCAAGGGGGAGCCGGTGGCCTACCTCATCGGGGAGTGGGAGTTCTATGGCCTGACCCTGGACGTGTGCCGGGATGTGCTCATCCCCCGGCCGGACACCGAGACCCTGGTGGAGCGGGGGATTCTGTTCCTGCGGGACAAGGAGAACGCCCGGGTGCTGGACCTGTGTGCGGGCAGCGGCTGCGTGGGCCTTGCCATCGCGGACAACTGCCCCGACGCCAAGGTGGTGCTGGGCGAGTGGTCGGAGGACGCCCTGCGGGTGTGCCGCCAGAACATCCGCCGCTGCGCCCTGACGGAGCAGGTGCAGGCCGCCCAGGCGGACGCCCTGGAGCCGCCCCCCCGGCTGCTGCGGGACTTCGACCTGATCCTCTGCAACCCCCCCTATATCCCCACCCTGGAGATCCCGCGGCTGGACCCCTCGGTGCGGGACTACGAGCCCCACATCGCCCTGGACGGTGGGGAGGACGGGCTGAAATTCTACCGGGCGGTGGCGAAGAAGTGGAAGCGGGCCTTAAAGCCCGGCGGCAAGCTGGCTTTTGAGGTGGGCTTCGACCAGGCCCCGGCGGTGGAATACATTCTGGCGGAGCACGGCTATCAGGACATCCAGACCACCTTGGATCCCGGAATGCACTGGCGGGTGGTGGAGGGAAGCACAGGACAAATCGAATTTTTTGGAGGCTAAATAATGAAGAAAAATGAGAAAGGCAGTCGTCCTAAAGCGATAATTGATAGCATATGTGATTCTATGTCTGAGGGAACTATAAAACTTAGTAATGAGGTTATTCAAGCCTTTTTCCAAGAATTAGCTGAAAAAATAATTCGATGTATAAAATCAAAACCGGATATTACAACACCTGAAATTAAGGCAGAGATAGAAAAGATAGCAGGAGTAAAAGCTGTGGAAATGGCTCATGGAATGTTGGACCAGTCAACGGAAATGGGCGAATACATATATAGAACCGCTATTACAAGGACGATGAAAGATTTGGAATGGGGGGAAGAAGCGATTCAACAAATTTTGAAATTAGCCGATGAAAAGTGTGATTTCAAGATAGATCAGTTCCCTTCTAATGCTTCCAACTCCCATTCAAAAAGAAAACGAACATAAATTTTAGGGGTAGATAATTCTTTGTTAGTCCGGTTTATGGGACATCTAAAAGTGTAATATATGGGACAGTAAGGGCCGGCAACCCTCCAAACACGCCGGCGGGAAAGGATGATTGTACATGGCAGAGAAGAAAAAGCAGGTAGAACCCGCCGCCCCCGCGTCGGACAAGAAGAAGGCCCTGTCCACCTGTATCGCCCAGATCGAGAAGGACTACGGCAAAGGCTCCATCATGCGCCTGGGGGAAAACGCCCACATCGTGGTGGAGGCCATCCCCACCGGGTCCCTGTCCCTGGACATCGCCCTGGGCATCGGCGGCGTGCCCAAGGGCCGCATCATCGAGGTCTACGGCCCGGAGTCCTCCGGCAAGACCACCCTGGCCCTCCACATCGTGGCCCAGGCCCAGAAGGCCGGCGGCGAGGTGGCCTTTGTGGATGCGGAACACGCTCTGGACCCCACCTATGCCCGGGCCCTGGGGGTGAACATTGACGAGATGCTCATCTCCCAGCCGGACACCGGCGAGCAGGCCCTGGAGATCACTGAGGCTCTGGTGCGCTCCGGCGCGCTGGACGTGGTGGTGGTGGACTCGGTGGCCGCTCTGGTTCCCCGTGCGGAGATTGAGGGCGAGATGGGCGACAGCTATGTGGGCCTCCACGCCCGCCTCATGAGCCAGGCCCTGCGCAAGCTGGCCGGCGCCATCAACAAGACCAACTGCGTGGTGGTGTTCATCAACCAGCTGCGGGAGAAGGTGGGCGTTATGTACGGCAACCCGGAGGTCACCACCGGCGGCCGGGCGCTGAAGTTCTACGCCTCCGTCCGCATCGACGTGCGCCGGGTGGAGGCCATTAAAAATGGCACTGAGCTGATCGGCAATCGGACGCGGGCCAAAATTGTCAAAAATAAGGTGGCCCCCCCCTTCCGCGAGGCGGAGTTCGATATCCTCTATGGCGAGGGTATCTCCAAGTGGGGTGAGATGGTGGACCTGGCCGTCAAGCTGGACATCATCCAGAAGTCGGGCTCCTGGTTCTCCATGGGGGAGACCCGCATCGGTCAGGGCCGGGACGCCGCCAAGCAGTTTTTGAAGGAAAACCCCGAGGCGGCCGCCAGCGTGGAGGAGCAGGTCCGGGCCAACGCATTCAAGCTGATGAGCAAGCAGTCCCAGGTGGCCGCCAAGGCCGCCGGCCGGGCGGTGGACGTCTCTGCCGACGACTTCGACGACGGCGCTCCGGCGGACGAGGCGTAAATGGTTATTGAGGAATTAAAGCCCTCCAAGCGGGTCCGGGGCCGCTGGCTGGCGGTGCTGGAGGACGGGGCCATTTTGCGGCTGAGCAGAAATCAGATCGCGGATTTCGCCCTCTACGCCGGCCGGGAGCTGTCGGACGAGGAGGCGGACAGGCTCACGCAGGCCATCGAGAACGAAAATTTCCGCGCCCATGCCCTGCGCATGATTACGGATACCCCCCGTTCCCGGAAGGAGTTTGTAAAGCTGCTGGAGAAAATGGACTGTCCGCCGGAGAAAGCCCAGGAGATTGCCGACTGGCTGGAGGACCTGGGCTATCTGGACGACGCCGCCTATGCCCGTGAGGTGGCGGAGCTCTACACCCGGAAGGGCTACGGGAAGCGGAAGATCCGGGATGAGTTCTACCGCCGGGGTGTCCCCCGGGAGCTGTGGGACGAGGCCCTGGAGCAGATTGAGGAGGAGGACAACGCCTCCGCCATCGACGCCTTTCTGGAGAAAAAGCTGAAGGGCAGCCATGACCCGAAGGACGTCAAAAGAGCCTCCGACGCCCTGGCCCGCCGGGGCTTCGCCTGGCCGGAGATCAGCGACGCCCTGCGGCGGTACGGGATGGAGGTCTGGGATTAGAGAGGTGGAGGGCAGAAGTGGGAGACTGGACAAACCTGATTCCTGGCAGTATTGCTGATAAGTATGAATTTTATAATTTTAACAGTGCGCTGGAGATTTTAACCCAGAGCTATCCGGAGGAGTTTGCGGAGCTTGTGCAGACGTTGGAGCGGTTTGAAATCCGGCTGGACGATATTCTGGAAAAGGGTGGAAATGAATCCAATATCCCCAAAAAGCTGAGTGAGCTGCTTCGGCCGCTGGATTGGAGAGAAATGGAGATTTCCGGAGATTTGGTTGTCCGGCTTCTGGAAGGAAAAAAGAGGAAGGAAGTTTACCGGGAATTTGCGTTAAAGGAGTTCATCAGCGGGCACAAGATTGATTATGTCAAGGGCAACGTAGCGATTGACATGGAGTGGAACAGCAAGGACCAGACCTTTGACCGAGACTTGTATGCCTTTCGGACCTTCTATGAATGCGGCGTGATTACCTGCGGCGTGATTATAACCCGCAGTGAAGGGATGAATCAGATATTTTCCTGTTTAGGCAGTGACATTAAGAAAAAGTATGGAGCAAGTACTACCTGGATGGGAAAGCTGCTGCCGCGCATCCATGCCCGGAGGCACGGGGGATGTCCCCTGCTGGTTGTGGGATTGACGCCTGATACAGTTTCTGACTGGGCGGGAGGAATATCATAATGGAAAAAGATTGCCTGTATCACAAAAAGTATGATTTGCTCCAGTTTTGTGCCGGGGAGACGTTTAAAACCATTTTGGCGGATCCCCCCTGGCAGTTTCAGAACAGGACGGGCAAAATGGCGCCGGAGCATAAGCGGCTCAACCGCTATCCAACCATGAGGCTGGAAGAAATCAAAGCGCTGCCTGTAAACGAGGTTGCGCAGGAGAACAGTCATTTGTATCTGTGGGTCCCCAATGCTTTGCTGCCGGAGGGCCTGGAGGTTATGAAGGCCTGGGGCTTCCAGTATAAGACCAATATCATATGGGAAAAGGTCCGCAAGGACGGCGGCCCGGACGGGCGCGGCGTGGGGTTTTATTTCCGAAATGTAACAGAAATGCTTCTGTTTGGCGTAAAAGGAGCCAATATCAGAACATTGTCCCCGGCCCGGACACAGGTGAATTTAATCCGTTCCCAAAAGAGAGAGCACTCCAGAAAACCGGATGAAATGATTAAGCTGATAGAGGCGTGCAGCCCGGGACCCTACCTGGAGCTGTTTGCCAGAGGGGAGCGGGAGGGGTGGACGCTGTGGGGCAATCAGGCAAATGAGAGCTATGCCCCGGACTGGCCAACCTATTCAAGCGCCGAAGCGCAGGCGATTGCGCTGTAAAATAGAATGAATATTAACTGGAGCGATACCATGCCTTATAAAATTGCCTTTATCTCCCTTGGCTGCGCCAAGAACCTGGTGAACACCGAGCAGATGATGGCCCTGTGCCGGGCGGCGGGACACACCGTCACCGGCGACCCGGAGGGGGCCGACGTGGCGGTGCTGAATACCTGCGGCTTCATCGAAAGCGCCAAAAGCGAGGCCATTGACCACATCATCCAGCTGGGTGAGCTGAAAAAGGCCGGCAAGCTGAAAAAGCTGCTGGTTGCGGGCTGTCTCAGCCAGCGCTACCCCGGCGATATCCGCGCCGAGCTGCCCGAGGCGGATGGCCTGCTGGGCACCGGCAGCTACACCGATGTGGTGCGTGCCGTTGAGGCGCTGATGGCGGGGGAGAGACCGGAATATTTTTCCGACATCCACCGTACCTATGAGGACGGGGAGCGTCTTGTTACCACCCCGCCCTACACCGCCTACCTGAAAATCGCCGAGGGCTGCTCCAACGGCTGCGCCTTCTGTATTATTCCCAAACTCCGGGGAAAGTACCGCAGCCGGTCCATGGAGGCCCTGCTGGCCGAGGCGGAGAAGCTGGCCGCCTCCGGGGTGAAGGAGCTTATTGTCATTGCCCAGGACATCACCCGCTATGGGCTGGATTTGCCGGAGAAAACCTCGTTGGCCGCGCTGCTGCGGGAGCTGTGTAAACTGGATTTTCACTGGATACGTCTCCACTACCTCTACCCTGAGGCCATCACCGGCGAGCTGATCGACGTGATTGCCTCGGAGCCCAAGGTGCTCCACTATCTGGATATCCCCATCCAGCACTGCAACGACGGCATTTTAAAGGCCATGCGCCGCCGGAATACCAGGGCGGAGCTGGAGGAGCTGTTCGCCAGGCTCCGGGCGGCCATGCCCGATGTGGTCATCCGCACGTCCCTGATCTGCGGCCTGCCCGGCGAGGGGGAGGCGGAATTCGAGGAGCTGTGCGGCTTCCTCCGGGAGCAGAAGCTCCAGCGGGTGGGGGTGTTCCAGTTCTCCCCGGAGGAGGGAACTCTGGCCGCCGCCATGGAGGACCAGGTGGACCCGGACACCGCCGCCCGGCGGGTGGAGCTGGTGGTGGACCTCCAGTCCCGGATTATGGACGGGTACAACGAGGAGCGGCTGGGCACGGTGATGGAGGTCCTGTGTGAGGGCTTTGACTCCGCCGAGGGCTGCTATACGGGCCGGACCTATGCCGACTCGGTGGACATCGACGGCCGGGTGCTGTTCACCGCCGCCGGGGTGGTCCCGGCGGGGGAGTTTGTCAATGTGCGCATCACCGGGGTTTCCGACGGGGATTTGACCGGCGAAATAGAACTGTAGGGGCCGCCCTAGGCGGCCCGCAGCGGGCCTGATACACGGGCCGCCGAAGGCGGCGGCCCCTACAGTTTGAAAGGAGTACCCCCATGAACGCCAGATATGATGTGATTATTCTGGGCTGCGGCGAGGCGGGCATCTTTGCCGCCTATGAGCTGGCCCATCTCCACCCCGAATTGAAGGTGCTGGCCTTGGACCAGGGGGCGGACATCTACCACCGCAGCTGCCCCATAGTGGCGGGGAAGGTGAAGGAGTGCATCCACTGCCCCGTGTGCCACACCATGTGCGGCTTTGGCGGGGCGGGGGCCTTCTCCGACGGGAAGTTCAACTTTACCACCCAGTTCGGCGGCTGGCTCACCGACTTTATGGAGCCCGCCCATGTGATGGAGCTCATTGACTATGTGGACTCCATCAATGTGGCCCACGGGGCCACTACGGAGGTTTTTTCCACCGAGAGCGACGCCGCCAAAAAGCTGGCCCGCCAGGCCCTGGCCTACGACCTCCACCTCCTCCAGGCCCGATGCAAGCATCTGGGCACCGAGAACAACCTGCGCATCCTCACCAACATCTATGAGGGGCTGGCGGACAAGCTGGAGTTCTCCTTCCACACGGAAGTGGCCTCCATCCAAAAGGCGGAGGACGGCTACCAGCTGATTTTGACCAGGGGCGGCGAGATCTCCTGCAAGTACCTTATCGCCGCGCCCGGCCGGTCGGGGGCGGAGTGGTTCTCCAACCAGTGCAAGGACCTGGGGCTGGAGCTGCTGAACAACCAGGTGGACATCGGCGTGCGGGTGGAGCTGCCCGCCACCGTCTTTGAGCACATCACCGATGTGGTGTACGAGTCCAAGCTGGTCTACCGCACCAAGCAGTACGGCGACAGCGTGCGCACCTTCTGCATGAACCCCTACGGCCACGTGGTGGCGGAGAATGTGGAGGGCATCAACACGGTAAACGGCCACTCCTACGCCGACCCCGCCCTCCGCTCGGAAAATACCAACTTCGCCCTGCTGGTCTCCAACCGCTTTACCAAGCCCTTCAACGAGCCTTACCGATATGGCAAGCACGTGGCCTCCCTGTCCAACATGCTGGCCGGCGGGGTGCTGGTCCAGCGCTTCGGCGACCTGGTGGGAGGCCGGCGCACCAACGAGCACCGGATGGGCAAGTCCACCGTCCGGCCCACCCTCACCGCCGCCGTCCCGGGGGACCTGTCCCTCACCCTGCCCAAGCGGCAGCTGGACGACATCATTGAGATGATCTACCAGCTGGACAAGCTGGCCCCCGGCACCGCCAACTACGACACCCTGCTCTACGGCGCGGAGGTGAAGTTCTACTCCGCCCGGATCAAGCTGTCCCACGAGCTGGAGACGGCCCTCCCCGGCTTCTTCGCCGTGGGGGACGGGGCGGGGGTCACAAGAGGGCTGGCCCAGGCGGGAGCGTCGGGCGTCAAGGCGGCAAGGGTTGTGGCGGCGCGGCTCAATGGAGGGACGGCACAATGAAGGTACTGCTGGTGAATTGCAGCCCCGTCAGAAACGGGGCCACCGCGGAGATCCTCAAACTGGTACAGTCCTTTTTGGGCGGGGACTATGAAATCCGAAGCGTCTGCATCGACGATTACCGCATCAGCTTCTGCAAAGGGTGCCGGAGCTGCCACGCCACGGCGGAATGCGTCCAGGAGGACGACGTGCCCAGGCTGATGGCCCAGTACCAGTGGGCGGACGTCATTGTCTCGGTTTCCCCGTCCTACTGGGCGGACGTGCCGGGGCAGTTCAAGGCGTTCATCGACCGCTGCACCCCCTGGTGCGATACCCACCAGCCCCACGCCTCCATTGGCGGCGGCAGGCGGGGCTATACCATCGCCCTGCGCACCGGCCCCAGCATGAGGGAATGCCGCCGGATTATCGAGACCATCGAGCACTTTTACGGCCACCTGGAGATCCAGCCCAAGGGGAGCCTGGGGCTCTGCTCCATCGAGTATAAGGAAGCCCTGGAGGGACGAAGGTCGGAAATCCAGGAATTCTGCGCCAAAATCATCCAGGAAAACGGACTGGAGAGGGGGGAGCCCTGATGATGGACATAGAACGCGTCAACGGCTACAGCGACCCCCGCTTCCCCCAGGAGGTGCTCCACCAGCACGGGGCCTTCCTGGCGGACGGCGTGCCCTGGGCCTTCCGGGTGGTGTCGGACCGGGGGGCGGTGGTGACAACCGCCCAGCCCATCACGCCGGAGGCCCTGGCGGAGCTGGCGGAGGGCTTCCGCTTCTACGCCGGGCACATCACCGACTTCTATGACGAAGCCGGGACGCTGCTGCTGTCCCTGCCCCCGGTGGAGCGGTGGGAGGTGGACATCGATGCCCTCCAGCCCTCCCAGTTCTCGGTGGACGAGGACAAGTGTGCGGCGGTGGACACCTTCCTCCACACCGCCGCCGACCTGGTGATTCCCGTGACGGAGCTGGCGGACGGGACGCTGTGTACCATGGACGGACACACCCGGCTGTACGCCGCGTGGCGCAAGGGCATCCGGCGGGCCATGGTGTTCCGTGCCTCCGACCAGGACATGGCGGCGGGGATCGCGGACTTCGCGGCGGAGGCCCGGAAGCGGGGCATCTTCCACATCCGGGACATGGCCCTCCTCTCCCATGAGGAGCAGGAGGAGCAGTGGGACGGGTGGTGTGACGCCTACTTTGCACGTCAGGCAGAGGGAAAATAATTTATTTGTCCAGTTTTTCGCCCCGAAAAAGTGACAAAATTCGTCCTCCTTTCCCAAGCCCCTCCAGCGCAAACCCCCGCCGTTCCACAGTTTTCAACAGCTTCCACAGAGTTTTCCACAAGTTCAACACAGCTTGAACAGGCGGCATCACCCCTGTCAAGCAAAAGTTTTCCGGCTTATCTCACAAACTTTCCTCCCCATCCACCGTCCAGCTGAACTCCTCCCGGAAATCCCGGAAGCAGTCCGGGCAGATCCAGTAAGCCCCCGGCCCATTCCTGGGAGCGGTGCAATAGCCTTCCCGAATGCATTCCGGGTGATCCGGGTGCAGGAAGAACTTCTCAAAGCAAAATTCACAATGCCCGTGGTCCCACTGTTCGGACAACGGGGTGAACGGCACATGGTACAGCCTGACGCCTGTCAGGTAGTCCTCCTGCCGCCTGCGCCGCCAGTCGTCCTTTGGCATCATGGTAAATACCCCCCTTTTTTCTTAACTCTATCACAGGGCCCCTGCCCAAGTCAATTCTGGAGGAATCCCCTTGAAACGAACCACACCCGTCATACCCGCTGAGGACATTCAGCGGCAAAAGGAATACTGCGCTGAGCTGCGCGCCCTCAACGCCCAGCTTCCCGCGCCCCCCAAGGCCTGGGTGGACACCTACGGCTGCCAGCAGAACGAGGCCGACTCCGAGCTTTTGCGGGGAATGCTGGCGGACATGGGCTGCCAGATCTCCGGCACCGAGGAGGGCGCGGATGTCATCGTCATCAACACCTGCGCCATCCGGGAGCACGCGGAACAGCGGGTATTCGGCAACGTGGGGGCCCTGGTCCACGGCAAACGCCGCAACCCCGGCCAGATCATCGCCCTGTGCGGCTGCATGGCCCAGGAGCCCCACGTGGCGGAACGCCTGCGGCAGTCCTACCGCCACGTGGACCTGGTGTTCGGCCCCCAGCAGCTCTGGCGGTTCCCGGAATTTCTCCGCCGGGTGTACCTGCGCCGGGGCCGGGTGTTTGAGACCGACCCCGACGAGGGGGCCATCGCCGAGGGCCTCCCGGTGTACCGCTCCGGGAAGCTGAAGGCCTGGGTGTCCATCATGTACGGCTGCAACAACTTCTGCTCCTACTGCATCGTGCCCTACACCCGGGGCCGGGAGCGCAGCCGGGAGCCGGAGATCATCCTGACCGAGATCCGGGAGCTGGCGGAGCAGGGGTATAAGGAGATCACCCTCCTGGGCCAGAACGTGAACTCCTACGGCAGGGATCTGGAGGGAGGCTGGGACTTCCCCCGGCTGCTGGAGGCGGCGGCGGGCCTGCCCGGGGACTTCCTCCTGCGGTTCATGACCTCCCACCCCAAGGACGCCACGGACAAGCTGTTCGACGTGATGGCCCGGTGCGAGAAGGCGGCCCCGGTGATCCACCTGCCCTTCCAGTCGGGGAGCAGCCGGGTGCTGTCCGCCATGAACCGCCGGTACACCCGGGAGCAGTACCTGGACAAGGTGTCCGCCCTGCGGGAGCGGATACCGGAGGTGGTGCTCACCTCCGACGTGATCGTGGGCTTCCCCGGGGAGACGACGGAGGAGTTTGAGGAGACGATGTCCCTCATCGAGACCGTCCGCTTCGACGCGCTGTTCACCTTCATCTACTCCCCCCGGAAGGGCACCCCGGCGGCGGAGCTGCCCGACCCCACCCCCAAGGAGGAGAAGTCCGCCCGCTTTAACCGCCTGGTGGAGCTTCAAAACCGCATTTCCCTGGAAAAGCACCGGGCCTATATCGGCACGGCCCAGCGGTGCCTCATCGACGGGGCGGGGGACGACCCCCGGCACAGCCTCACCGCCCGCACCGCCGGGGGCCGGCTGGTCCACCTGGACGGCGATCCGGCCCTCATCGGCCAGTACGCCGATATCAGGATCACGGACTGCTCCACCTGGGCCCTGTTCGGGGAGCTGGTTTGATCTGCTTTTGCAGGCCGTTGTAGGGGCGGACATTGTCCGCCCGCGAAAA
>OFGG01001448.1_pt1 | contig 15482 bp, 11 predicted proteins | sample 1521701 | NCBI WGS metagenome assembly OFGG01 (sample SAMEA3504081, study PRJEB24116) | mouse gut metagenome | biome: mouse gut; feature: mouse-associated habitat; material: faeces | place: Denmark | collected 2011
CTTGCCCAAAAGGTTTCATTTATGGTGGTGTCAAGTGTGCAGGACATGGGAGTTTGATCATAAAATCAGATAAAAAGAGAAATGGATAATTTATATGCCACAAATCGTGAAAAATCAGGATTTGTGGCATTGTGTTATTTGTCAGAACAGAAGCTTCATGAGCATGAATTCTACTGTCTATCGCAATAGAGTATTTGCAAAACATGATATTGTATGACTAAAAATATACGAGACAGTTTACTTTATATCGTATGTGACCATAGGAGGGTTTTTTAATGCTGTAGGATAATCTGCTTGTATGAAGCCTATAATTCATCATAATGTATTGTTGTATTATCTGCAAAAAATCACATATATTTATTTACAATCGCATGTAAATTTTATGTGAAAATATTGCATAAAAAATAATTTTATGATATAGTTAGTTTTAAAAGGGGAGAATTATTTTCAATTCTCGGAGGAAATGAATATGTTGATAGAATTAAGAGCAAAAAACTGCTTTTCTTTTTCAGAAAAAATTACTTTTTCAGCGAAGGCAGATATGCGGAATAAAAAATTTGCATCTAATGTATATAGCGAAAATTATTTTAATATTTTAAAGACATTAGGAATTTATGGGCCTAATAACGCCGGAAAAACCTGTCTGGTAAAATGCATTCGCAGTGCAAGGAATATTTTATTGAACCGTGAGCCGAAGCTGATGGAGAATATTTTTCAGGAAAGTTCCATCTGCGAGATGGGGATTTCATTTTTGGAGGATGGAAGAGAATTTTCCTATGATTTCTGGTATGATACGAAAAAGGAGGAGTATCCATACGAAAAATTTTCAGAGATTATCAGGGATCAGTATGGAAATGAGAAAGAGACCATATGGCTCCTGAAAGACAGCATCTGTGGAGATTATCAATATGAAGATGAAGAACTCTTGAAAGTGATCTCTGTTATTTCGCAGAGCAATCTGCTGTTTTATCTGGCAGACGTCGGCAAATTTGAGAAGCTTGCGGAAATGAAAAGGGTCTGCACTGCATTCGTATCCAGAATTGACATTATTGATATGAATAATATCCCGATTAAGCGCACCATTGAATTGATGAAAGCGCCAGGCGAGCTTCAGCAGAAGATTGTGGGCTTTATCAAGAATGCAGATTTGTATCTGGATAGTTTTGAATATGTGGATATGGACAAGGTGCGTGTAAAAACGGATAGGGAGGTTGAAAAACCGGAAGAAAAGGCGCTTGATATTCCGGAACAGATAATGGATCAGATTCGATTGGTATCTGTATACAAAGGTGTCCATGTTCCAAGCATACTGTTTGACTCTACAGGAACAAAGAAGATTGCGGCTCTGGCAAGTTACATTATACAGGGGATAGAGCAGGGCAGGATACTGGTGGTGGATGAGTTGGACAGTAGTCTCCATTTCAAGTTGACCAGGGCGATTGTAGCCATGTTTAATAATGAGTTGAATATGGGAGCGCAATTGATTTTTACGATTCACGATATCAATCTGATGGACTGTAAGAAAATGTTCCGCAAAGAGCAGATTTGGTTTGTCCATAAAGATGAGAGTGGAGTCTATATTTATTCGCTGGGAGATTTCACGGCTCAGCAGGGTGTAAGGGATACCACGGATATTATGGAGAAATATCGGAGGGGAGCGTTAGGGGCGCTTCCGGATCCCGAATTGATAGGTTCGCTGCTTGACATGAAAGGAAATCGGAAGGAGGTGCCTGCCGGTGGGGAATAGGCTTCCGAAGATTTTTACGGGCAGCAGGATATGCATTATATGTGAGGGGGATGAGGAATGTGAGAATTTAGAAGCGGATTTATATGAGCTTTTAAACGAAGTATCATTATAATGGATTCTGGAGAGAGCATAAAAGAAAATCAATTGGATAATCGGATTTAATAAAGGTTAAGGGGATAAAAGAAAGTCTTTTGATAAGAATTTGACAGCATTGATATATCGTGTTAGATTATAGGTATTATAAGAGACATTATTTAAAGTTATGCTTTTAAGAATGACAAAGGAGTAAAAACAGAAATAGTAATGTGTAAAAGCGGAGATGGAGACTGAAGAGTATAGGTATATATACGAATGGGTATGAAAGATGGTAAACGAGTAGAAAAAATATGAATGATAAGTTGAACAATTATGCTGAGATTGAAGCAGAAAAAGCTGAGAATTTGTCTTTTTGTAGAGGTTTAAAGCTGCTGCATATTCGGAGTCAGGTAGAAGAAATATTAAATCAAATTGGAAGAGGGGGAATATTTGAAGAGTACACAATTCATAACGTTTCACATGTTGATGAAATGTTGAGAATTATAGAATGGCTAGTACCGGACGAAACAAAAAAAGAGATGACATCAGCCGAATGGCTAATGTTAACGCTAGCGGTTTATTTTCATGATTTAGGGATGGTTGTAACAAGGGGTGAATATGCAAATAGAGAAAGGACTTCGTTTAAATTATACAAGGAAAGCATCCTTGCTGAAACGGAAAAATCAGAATATGCGGAATTTACTAAAAATCAGGATGACCATTTTTTATATCAAGAATTTGTTCGAGAAAACCATGCTAAGCGAATTAAGCAATGGATTAATGGGGATTCTGAAATTGATTACGGTGAGACATCCGAAATAAAAACTATAATGGAAGATATCCTTAAAAATTTGGATAAAATGTTTAAAATTGATTTAGCTATGATTTGTGAAAGCCATCACAAAGATGATATTGAGGATTTTACCAAGTATCGAGTTGATAATGTATATGGGAATGATAGGCAGGAAAAGGTTAATCTAAATTATATAGCAATTATCCTTAGAGTAGCAGATTTATTGCATATAACGAAAGACAGAACCCCTTCTATAACCAGGAGATTAATAAATATATCGAATCCCAAAAGTGTTATAGAATGGGAAAAGCAAATGGCGGTGCGTGCAGTACAACCCAAATTGAAAAGAGATGGAGAAGATAATATTAATAAAGAATTGGAAAGTGAAACAATAGAAATTACTGCATATTTTGAGGGAGCTGAAAATGCAGAAGCATATTTTGGATTGTCTTCTTATTTGCAGTATGCTCGAAAAGAACTGCAGAAATGTAATGAAATTGTTGAAAAAGCGCGAAAGAAAGAAGGAGCCCTGGCGTACAAATTTCCTTGGAGAGAAATTGATGAATCTCGTATAACTGTAATTGGGTTTGAGACAAAGAAACTGTCTTTTACAATTGATCAGGAGAATATTCTACAATTACTTGTGGGTCATACATTATATAACGATTCGTCGGTTGTAGTTAGGGAGTTAGTGCAAAATGCAATTGATGCGGTGAAGTTACAAAAGCGTTACGAACACAAAAAAAGAAATCAAGTGATCCTGGAATTATACAAGTTGACTGGAATCAAGAAAAAAGAGAATTAAGTTTTTGGGATAATGGTACTGGGATGACGATGTTTGATGTGGAGAACTATCTTTTAAAAGTTGGTGCATCAAAATATAGAGATGAGAGGATAAAGAAACAGTTTCCTGATTTTTCTTCTATTAGTCATTTTGGAATAGGGATTTTAACTTGTTTTATGATTGCAAATGACATTGATATTATAACGAATTCAGAGGAGCAAGAAGATGTAAATAGTATCAATTTACGTAAAGTTACAGGAAGTTATCTGATACGCAGAATTAAAAGGTGGATGTAGATAGTAGAATCAAAGAACATGGTACCATGGTAAAATTATATGTGCGAAATGATGTTGATATGACGACATTGGAACGAGATTTAAGAAAGTGGATAGTAATTCCGGAGGTACCTGTATATTTAACAATGAAGGGGGAAGATAAAACAAGGATAGGATATGATTCTCTTAAAGAAGCACTGGTGAAATATTTGAATGAAACTGGAAGAACGGTGGACGGAGAAAAGTATGATGTTTATGAAGAAACTGAAGGAAGTGTAACAATTGCATATGCGGTTCGTCATTTAAGGTATTTGTCTGATTGGTGTTTGATGGAAGTTAATGGTATACAAGAAAGAAAAAGATTGCAAGTGCCAGTTGGAACTTGCGTTGAGGGGATACGTGTTGAATTTACTACGCCAGGCTATAAGGGGTGTTCTATTTTGGCGATTGCAAATATAAAAAACAGTAAATATCAAACGAATGTGGCTAGGTCAGCAATTGAATTAGACGGAAATAGTAGTGTGTTAATGGAAATATATGATGTATATCAGCGATATATTCAGGAACAAATGGACAAATTAGAAACATTAGGATATTCTAAATCCTGGGCATTAGCTGAAGGGCGATATTTGATGAAGCCTTTAGTAGAAGATACCATTTCAAAAGTTGCTGTCGAACCTATTAATGAAGAGACTTTAACACAAAGAATGGCAAAATTGAGATGTATGGTGGTGGAAGATAATGGAACCAGAAGCATAGTTTCAGCGGAATCAGTACATGAGATGACAGAGGTAAATATTTTTGAAAGTAAAATGACACAGGCAGCAGAATATTTAGGAATTGTCGGAAAATAACTGATGCAACTTGTTTAGGAGAAAGCCCAGAAACACAACGAAAACGGCTATAAACTCGCATCAGTTATTTGTAGACAATTCCTTACTAAAAGAAATTAAATGCGAAGCTACTATAAATGATCTTATAGGTGTGGTTTGTACAGAAGATAATTTTTTGAACGGAGTGAAGAACATTGTTTGTAATTATGATGCTAATAATATTCTTCATCAATATGCCATCAGCAATAAAGAAGTTAGCGCAATATTGATTAGCCATAAGCAAAGGCGTATAAAACTGACATATACGTTAAAAAATGGTATTTGGTATGAATTTGTTCTCAGAAATAGAAGATATCCGAGTCTGCTTTATATTCCTAAAAATAAATTTATAATTGAGGGATTAGAGAGTGAAATAGGAGTAAAAACTTATCGGGGAGTATATATAAGGAGTGATGTACCTATATATGGATATCTTTTAAAGATGATAGAAGTTTTTATAAAAGAAGAAACAGACGAAAATAGATTATTATTAGAAGTATTTTTGGGGACTATTTTTGATACTGATATTTTAGAGAGAATATATTCTCCAGATATTGATGCCAATAAGATGTTTAGATATATGACAGAGAATGGATATGTAAGGGTGAGCGATGAATTGCAAAAAAAGATGTGGGAGAAAGTTGACAGTGAGGAATTCGCCCAAATTGTTCTTAGACAAAACTATTCACTATACTCCATTGATAATTGGTCTAGAAAAGAAGAACTTGAAGTGAATTGAAATTGCAGAATAGAACTAAATGTTTTGGAGGTAAATTTATGTATGATTTTTCGAAGCAGATGCAAATGGTGCTATACCATTCAGAGGATGGTACTGTGTCGGTAAATGCCTACATAAAAGATGAAGAGTTATGGATTACCCAAAAGGCTATGGCAGAGCTTTTTGGTGTAGACAAATCCGGAATCAGCAGACATTTGAAAAATATATTTAATACTGGGGAGTTGGATGAAAGAGTGGTTGTTGCAAAAATTGCAACAACCACTCAGCACGGCGCAATGGATGGGAAAACGCAAACTTCCGAAACAAAATTTTATAACCTTGACGCAATTATATCTGTTGGCTACAGAGTAAACTCAAAAAAGGCTACGCAGTTTCGGATATGGGCAACCCAGATTCTGAAAGAGTATATGAAAAAGGGCTTTGTGCTGGATGATGAGAGATTAAAGCAAGGGAAAACTGCTTTTGGAAAAGATTATTTCAAAGAACTTCTTGAAAGAGTACGTTCCATCCGTGCAAGTGAGCGCAGAATATGGCAGCAGATTACAGACATATTTGCGGAATGCAGTATTGATTATGCAAAAGATTCCGAGGTTGCCTACCATTTTTTTGTTACAATACAGAACAAGTTCATTATGCAATAACCAATCATACTGCTGCGGAAATTGTGTATAAATTTGCTGACCATCAAAAGGAACATATGGGGCTGACGACATGGAAAAATGCGCCGGAAGGCAGAATTCTAAAATCAGATGTGTCAATTGCGAAAAATTATCTTGAAGAGAAACAGATTCGACAACTGGAACGGGCAGTTACGGGATATTTTGACTATATTGAAGATTTGATTGAACGGGAAAATGTATTTACTATGGCTGAGTTTGAAAAGAGTGTCAATGCTTTTCTTGAGTTCAGGCAGTATAAGATTCTGAAAGATAATGGGAGCATATCACATCGACAAGCTGTAGAGAAGGCTTATGGGGAGTATGAGATTTATAATAGAAAGCAGCCAATTGAATCTGATTTTGATAAAGCTATAAAGGAAATGATTGAAAAAGGTGGTAATTAGTTTCTTGTTTGAGGAAATATAAGATTTGTGCTAATTGGAAGGTGGTTTCGAAGAAATTGTTACGGAATTGTTAAAAAAATTTAGTCTGTTCTTGACACAACCCTATATGGGGCATATCGGGTATAGTGCGAAAGAGAATGTGAATAATATCAAGATTGTGCATCTGCATTGGGGGCTGCAGCTTATTTTTGACGAGTCCCAGAAGGAGGGCAACAACGAGATATGGATTGATGTGTATCCGCTGACGCGGTTTTTGGCGAAGCATACCCAGGCGGCGGTGAAGGTGGAGGGGACGAAGGAGTGGGTGCGGACGGCGGAGATTGTGGATCCGGCGGTGGAGGAGTATGAGGCGGGCCAATCTTGTCAGTGAAATCTTTAGTGGATGAAGAATTATAGGGAATATTAATTTGAAAACTGAAGCCTTAGGCGCTCAATAACGAACTCCTGCGCATTCTGGCAAAATTTTGGTTCCGGCTTGTTCGGGTCAGGGAGATAAGAACAAAAGGCACAAAATTTATGTGGGCATTGCAGCTTATTAGGTGAATGTCCACTTTTTGAAAATATGAAATCCTCTTGTACTTGCGAAACTTAAGAAAATAATATAAAATATAAAAAGAGGTCAATCCTTTTTGTGGGGGTAATACCTCACCACGAAAGGAAGCACCTCTTATATCCTTAAATAATTATGTCTTTATCACTTAAGATTATACATATTTTTCTGAAATATGTCAAGAGATAAAATTCAGTAATGGAGTGAACGATAATATGTTAAAGGGAAGTAACGATAAAGTTTTGATAAACAGAGGAGTAAAAGCGGTCATAGTGTCGTTTTACCAACGCTGGCAGGAGCTGATGCACAAGAAGACATTAGATATTTATCAATATAAAATCATGACTTCGCTGAGTGCCATGAAGGAATTAGTTCTGGTGATAAAGAAAACGAAAGAAAGATTATTTACATCAGATGCAAATATAGAGGCCTGTCGTAAAGAACTTTTATATATTTTGAACCGTGATAAGGTAATGGAAATGTACCATAAAGCTATCCTGAACAGCTTGAGGCATGTTTTGGGAAAGGTTCCTAAAGCGGAAGCAGAGAAGAATCGTTTGCTGTATAGACTACAATATGCTATAAACCAAATAGAACAGGTATATTTAAAGGAAGCAATAGATGAGCTGAAGCAGGCTATTTTAAAGTACGATATAGAAGGGGTGGAAACATATTCAGATATTGTTGCCAGTCAGGCAATTTACAATGGCTGGTCAGCTGCTGCATTGAAAGAGTTATTGCGCTTTTTTACCATAGGGGATATGAGGGATAAGGAGTTTGAAGAGCAATGGAATGCATTTAGGAATCAATTGCTCCTTGTTGCAAAAACGAAGTATCATGTCTTTATTAACGTACCATTTAAGCCACGTCAGAGAGAAGAACAGGAAAATTTGTTGGAGGTAATGCAGAGAGTTGGTTTGGAAGTAAAAAAATATGCAGAGCTTTGTACAGAATTTGCTGATATAGAGGATATAGGAAGACTGTTAAATGCAGATAAGAGATATTTTCGTGTGTTGGTAGAAGCGTATGATGTTTATACTGCAGCACACCTAGCAATCATGTCAGTATCAGAGCAGCTTAATATGGCAAGTTTTTATAACATGGTGAGTGCATGGGATTTATCCTCTGTGGTTATTTTGGCAATTAATGAAAATACAAGGTATCACTCGTCTTTTACTGCCGAAAACTTATATCAGACATATGATTATATGGATAGTTCGGGTAGGATTTTTGAATATACACAGCGTATCTTTGCAGATGAAAGTAGAAAGACAGTCAGAGAAAAATTAAAGGGTTCTTTTGGTTATACCAATATAAGCCGGGTGTCACTTTTTCAGGAAGAAAAATATATGAATTTATGGGTAGCGCTGGAATCTCTTGCCAGAACCGATATGTATGCTGACATTATTTCATGTGTTAAAGATACAGTGCCGGCAGCGGTATGTATAAGATATATATACCGTATTGTCAGAAATTATGTGGAAGATTGTTCACGGTGTGGAATTCGTTTTGATTTTGCGGAAAAAAGCATTGATATGCATCAGGAATCAAAGAGAAAAATGGTGTGTGAAACAATTGAAGTGTTTCAAAGTAAAAAAATATATGCGGAGCTGTTAGAAAAATGCAGAGTTAATACATTATTAAAATACCGAACGGAAGCTATACATGAAATCTTAACGAACATAAACAAGGCGAAAGAAAAAATAGAAAAGCATTATGATCGTATCAGTTGGCAGATACAACGATTATACCGTATAAGAAATGAGATAGCTCATGCTGCGCTCCAAGACCAGAATTTATTAATAACATATGTAGAGCATTTATATGATTATTTGTCCACATATACATCAGAGATAATAACAAGTATGGTTGAAAACGGGCAGAAAAGTATTGAGGAGGCACTATGTTCAATAAAGGATAATTACGATGTATTTATTATGTATGCAGTAAATAATGAGAGTGATATTTTAACAAACTCGGTTCTTAAAACAGGGGTTATTGATTTTAATAATGTATAATCTGTTTTATCTTCACGAAAGAGAGCTTTTAAACAAGGAACTACATGTAACGGAAAAGTGAGGAAATGGACTATACCAGCAGACATTGGAAGATAGTAAGGAGACAATTATGGATAATAAATTATTTTCGCGCATGCAATATGAGCCATGTGTATTTATGATTGGAAAAGAATATAAAAAAGTAAAAAGGGAGATATTCGATTACGGATGGAACATGGTCGTGACAACAAGCTGTGACATGGGTTTATCTGCAAGATTAAAAAACGACAAGAGACTGGTACAGGATATTTTTAGAAAACAAGAGATGCAGGCAAATTTATTGGATAAAAGAAATCTACATGTTGTACGTCTGCTTGGACAACAGGAATCAAAGGCTGGATTAGATGAATTGGAGCTTGAAGATACAATTGAAAATGCAGCTGCTCTGTTAGGGCGCGTTGCAGAAATCATTAGTAGGAATGGGATTATACTTATTGAGAGTTTTAATGAGCCAATTGTATCATATAGAGTCATGCGGAATGCCTTTAAGGGATTGTATGCAAACCAACAGCAAGTTTACATTTTCAATTATTCTGGAGACAATAAGTATATCACGGATTTAGTTCGCCAAGGAATTGTAACAACATTCAGTGAGAGCATAAATGTTTTTTTTGAAGAGAACTTCTATCAATATGAGGAAAGCTTCAAAGATAACGAAGAGGGCATGCTCCATATTTATATAGATGACAAGAAGGAAACAGCAGTTTCCATTGACAAAAGTATAACTTTAGAGACAGATAGTTTTGCAGAACTTCTCAATGTCAGCCTTATGAACGAAATTCGGATCCCGCAGGGGATGTTTAAGGATTATTTCTATTTATTTTTAAAAAACAGCGTCAGAGAGCCACAATGGTACGGGTATGAATATGGCTTTAATATACAGAGAAGCTATGAGGAATCCCTATATAAGAAGGTGAAAAAAGGACTGGAAAACGTGGGGCGGACAAATGACAAACCTCTATTGTTAGTAGGACAGACCGGAACAGGGAAAAGCATTGCATTGGCGGCATTGGCTCACAAGATTTTTTATGAAAAGAAATATCCTGTTATTTTCATAAATAATCCGGATGTTAATTTTTATTACAATAATGAGTATAAACAAAAAGAGGTGAGCAGAAAAAAGTCTCCTGCATTTATGGCATTGGATAAGCTGCTTGAGAACCTTGAAAATAAGGGTGCAAAGGCCATATTGCTTATATGGGACACTTCCAGCTATGATGCAGGGAGAGAAAAGTGTTACCGGTTGTATCAAGCGCTTCTGTCTCGGGGGAGAAAAGTATATCTGGTCAGTACAGCGTATGAAAATAAAAATGAAGCAATATTGAATGAACAGGATATAGATAATGTAAGTGCCGTAGAAGAAAGTGTCTTGAATAAAAAATTCGTTGAATGCTATGCAAATGTTACAATGTCTGACGAAGTAGGCCAACTGACAAAAATTCTTTTGGATAAGTGTAGCATGGCACGAGAATATGTCGATGAAATTATTGATATCTATGCTAGACAGAGCAGTAATTTTTTGTCACTGTTTTATCAGGTATTTGATATACTGCGCGGCGATCTGTCCAAGGGTGTATATAGAGAAGCCAGTTTAAAACTGCAGGAATTGGAAAAATTTCTTGCGACAGACTTCAAAATAGATAATGGATATAATCTATTTGCGATTTCTCTGAAGAATATAGAAAATGAACTGAAGAAAGCGGGAATTGTAGATTCTATAAAAGGCGAAGTGGAAATCGAGCAGGAAAAAGTTGACTTGGCAAAGGAAGAGTTCATTAAATGTATTGCGCTATGCAGTCAATTCAAGCTTAAGATGCCCTATGATTTTGCGTTACGGATTTTGGGGACATATAATCCGCAGATAATAAGGACTCTGTCTAGCTCTACTTTTTTTCAAATTACGAAAGATTATTACGGAAACTATGAAATAGCAATCCGAACACCGCTGGAAGCAGCTATGTATTTGCGGGCAAAAGACGTTTCAGCAATTGAACAGATAGACAGCATTAAGGTTATGCTGAAAAATATGAAGACAGGGGGTGGATATGGACAGCAGGAAGAAGTGCGACTATGCGAAAAGCTTATTCGTATTATAGGACCCAATAATCTTAATTCTGAATATGGGAAAAAGTACAGGGGGGGATATGAAGAAATAATAGATGAATTGAAGAAGCTTAGGGAGGAAAGGGATATATGGGAACCCATCCTGGTATCGCAGGAAATTACTTTTATAAGGGAATATTACGGAAACGACAATGAGAGGAATATAGAAGAGCGTATTAGCTGGCTTAAACGGGCAGTTGATATTGCGGATAAAATACTTTCCCGTGCTGAATATTTCGGATTATCTGTAGGAATTAGAAATACAATCATAGTGGAATCAGCAAATAGTAAGCTTTTGCTCTGCCAGCTAAATGGTGTAAATGATGCGAGGCTTTATAAGCAATTACGAAGAGATTTAAGGGAAGTAATCAGGTATGACAGCCTTAATTACTATGCTTATGTAACTTTGCTGAAAGGATCCATTGCAGAGTATGATAATGAGCAGAACAAGACCAGGCAGGTTGAATTGTTGGAAGCCATGTGTTCTTTAGCGGATGAAATTACTCTTGAAAATGCGGAAATTGCAGAATCCGGATATGTTCAGAGACAGGTGACACTGATTTACTCTCGTTTGAAGGATGTTAATATAGTACAGAATTATGTTGACGAGTTAGCAGCAAATGGTTCTGCCGCAGGTGTGTACGCGATGGCTCGAAAACGGCTATATGATTGTGAAGTCAATTTTAAAAAAGGGATTATCAAGGATGAGGACAGACAGATTGCTGCCTGTAAATATGTGTATAATTTGTTTCGTGATGACAAGTATGCAAGCATAGTGTTGGAGAGTGAATCATGTCAATATATGCTTTTGAATGTGCTGTGGATTTTGAATAATAAGGGAATGCCCATATATAAGGGTGGTGAGTGTTGGTGTACGTTCATGGATGAAAAGGTATGGGGTGAAATTCTGGCTTTATGCAATAATTATATTGAAAAATTTTGCTCGGAATCTATTAATGCTTATAAAATGGACAAGAATATCAAATATATACAAGCTCTTTGTCTTGCACAGTTAGGTCGTTATCTTGATTGTGTTGCCACACTGAAAAGTATTGAAGAGGATTCAACAGTTGGTATTCAGAGAATACTGACAAAACATATGATTTGTGACGAATATGGAGTACCCAGAAAGTTTACAGGACGTTTGGGAAAATACGATGAGATTGAAAGAAGAGGAATGGTTTACATTGAGGAATTTGGAAGAAAGCCGTTATATTATTATGGACCAAACCTGAAGATGACAAATCATGTTGAGGGTGCAATTTTTACAGATTTAGAAGTTGGACTTTGCAGTATTGCCCCTAAAGTCTATCGAAATACGGAAACTCAGGGGGATAATAATGGAAGATAGCAAAAGAATTGAACAAATAAAGGCGTTGGCACACAAAATAAATGGAAGCGTCAACCTATTTCAGGGATATTGTCCGAAAGCGATTGCAAATAAGAATGGTGAAAATTTATTTTGGAGGAATGTAGTTAGCATATATGGACTTTTTTGTGATTGTGACCGTGTGCAGATAAAAACAAAAAATAACCTGTTTAGTCTTTTATATGATTATTCTTTAATTGATAACAAGCAGTATAAAGATGTGATAGGTTTCTTCAATGATATTTCTAACTTAAGGGGATGGTTTTGCCATAATAGCAATCCGAAGCTGTATTTTGCTCAAAAAAAGGAAAAGGAGATTAAGCGTCTAATAAATAATGCCCTGACAATTTCATCCCGAAAGCCTGACGGAATTGAGGACGTATCAGATGAAGAATGGAAATTGATGATTTTCTATATTCAGGCCAGGTACGATAACTATCTTGATGTGTTGCAACAAGGATTGGAGAATTGGAGAAATTCTCCGGAGAAAGAGCAGATTAATGATAAATGGTATGTGATTTTCGCTGAGGCATTGTTCGAGGATTTAGAGTTAAGAGACAATGTTTTGGCCAATATATGCCAGTATCAGATGTTAAATCAGGGATTACAAGTCAGAGGTATTGGAACAATATTGGCAGGATATAGACAACAACTTAAAGATGCGAATTATTCAGTTGAGGATATTAAGAGGGTCGTTGAAGGATGTAAGGAACATTCCCTTTCATCTGAGGAAATTATAATGAAAAGCATTGAAAGGATTGAACTGCAAATATAAAAATGGCAAGAAAATGTTCAAAAAACGACAATATTATGTTATGACGTTAAAGACATAGAGTATATTTAGAAAGTGAGGGAAGATATGAACGAAATGGAAATTAGATCAATGCAATAGCAGAACTGACAAAACATGAGATGGACATGAATTCTAATTTTAGTGAATGGGAGAAATGGCGGCGCAAATCTGGGGTTGAAGAAGTGAAGAAACTTGCGAAGCATGCCTTGAAAAAAATAATTGAATGTGTATGCGGAGGACAGAGTAAAAATAAGATGGAAAATAGTAGGTTTTGCGGAAGTATGGGAGATGGATGAAAAGATGTTACGGAATTGTTAAAAAAATTTAGTCTGTTCTTGACACAACCCTATATGGGGCATACCGGGTACAGTGTGAAGGAGAATGTGAATAATATCAAGATCGTGCACCTGCACTGGGGGTTGCAGCTGATTTTTGATGAGTCCCAGAAAGAGGGGAATAATGAGATCTGGATTGACGTGTATCCGCTGACGCGGTTTCTGGCGAAGCATACCCAGGCGGCGGTGAAGGTGGAAGAGACGAAGGAGTGGGTGCGGACGGGGGATATTGTGGATCCAGCGGTGGAGGAGTATGAGGCGGGGCGGGAAACACAGAAGGAAGCAACGGAGAGAAGGGCGCTGGAGCAGACACAGTGAATTGTTGATGTAAAGGCAACTTGGACTTTAAGGGGATAAAAATCAAGCAAAAAGGGAAAAGAATAATATATGTGCCACAAATCGTGAAAAAATCAGGATTTGTGGCACGTGTATTATATATGAAAACGGAAGGCTTATGAAATATGTACTATATTGTTTGGCACAGAACAATATTCGCATATTGTAAGATTCAGGCAAAAACCATGCAATATTTTTTGAGAAAAAATATTGCACAAAAAATAAATGTATGGTATAGTATGTTTTAAAAGGGGAGAATTATTTTCAATTCGCGGAGGAAACGAATATGTTGATAGAATTAAGGGCAAAAAACTGCTTTCCCTTTTCAGAAAAAATTACTTTTTCAGCGAAAGCAGATATGCGAAATAAGAAATTTGCATCTAATGTATACAGCGAAAACTATTTTAATATTCTAAAGACATTAGGAATTTATGGACCTAATAATGCCGGAAAAACCTGTCTGGTAAAATGTATCCGCAGTGCAAGAAATATTTTGCTGAATCGTGAGCCAAAGCTGATAGAGAATATTTTTCAGGAGAGTGCCATATGCGAGCTGGGGGTTTCATTTTTGGAGGATGGAAGGGAATTTTCCTATGATTTCTGGTATGATACGAAAAAGGAGGAGTACCCATACGAAAAATTCTCAGAGATTATCAGGGATCAGTATGGAAATGAGAAAGAAACCATATGGCTCCTGAAAGACAGCATCTGCGGAGATTATCAGTATGAAGATGAAGAACTCTTGAAAGTGATTTCTGTTATTTCGCAGAGCAATCTGCTGTTTTACCTGGCAGACGTCGGCAAATTTGAGAAGCTGGCAGAAATGAAGAGAGTCTGTACTGCGTTTGCGTCCAGAATTGACATTATTGATATGAATAATATTCCAATTAAGCGCACCATTGAATTGATGAAAGCGCCAAGCGAGCTTCAGCAGAAGATTGTAGGCTTTATCAAGAATGCGGATTTGTATCTGGATAGTTTTGAATATGTGGATATGGACAAGGTGCGTGTAAAAACGGATAGGGAGGTTGAAAAACCGGAAGAAAAGGCGCTTGATATTCCGGAACAGATAATGGATCAGATTCGATTGGTATCTGTATACAAAGGTGTCCATGTTCCCAGCATATTGTTTGATTCTACAGGGACAAAGAAGATTGCGGCTCTGGCCAGTTACATTATAGAAGGTATAGAACAGGGCAGGATATTGGTGGTGGATGAATTGGACAGCAGCCTACATTTCAAGCTGACCAGGGCGATTGTAGCCATGTTCAATAATGAATTGAATATGGGGGCACAATTGATTTTTACGATTCATGATATAAATCTGATGGACTGTAAGAAAATGTTTCGTAAAGAGCAGATTTGGTTTGTCCATAAAGATGAGAGCGGTGTCTATGTGTATTCTCTGGGAGATTTTACGGCACAGCAGGGTGTAAGGGATACCACGGATATTATAGAGAAATATCGGAGGGGAGCATTAGGGGCCCTGCCGGATCCGGAACTGATAGGTTCTTTGCTTGATATGAAAGGAAATCGGAGGGAGGTGCCTGCCAGTGGGGAATAGGCTTCCAAAGATTTTTACAGGCAGCAG
>OFGG01001450.1_pt1 | contig 15459 bp, 14 predicted proteins | sample 1521701 | NCBI WGS metagenome assembly OFGG01 (sample SAMEA3504081, study PRJEB24116) | mouse gut metagenome | biome: mouse gut; feature: mouse-associated habitat; material: faeces | place: Denmark | collected 2011
ACTGCCGCTGCATCGGAACTCCCTCCTGCCATGCCTGCGGCTACCGGGATAAATTTCTGTAAATCAATGGCCACGCCGCCTTCCATATGGAATTCATCCATTAAAAGCTTCGCCGCCTGATACACCAGGTTATTTTCATTTTCCGGGAGGTAAAACAAATTTGTCTTTACCCGGATTCCCGGCTTTTTGGTTTTACGGATTGGGATTTTATCAAAAAGGCTGATGGTCTGCATTACCATTTTCACTTCGTGGTATCCATCTTCCCGGCGCCTTAGAACGTCCAGGCCCAAATTTATTTTCGCAAGTGCTTTTAACCTCATCTCAAACATGGCCATTCTCCTGTATTTTGTATACACTTTTTCTACCTAATAGTTAACCATTTTTTGCGGAAAAAGTCAATATGTTCCGAATTTTGGCAGGGGAAAATATATGCCCTTATTTATCCACGCTGCCCCCACATTGGCATAATCGCCTGCCTGAATCCTGTGGCTTGCAGAACATGTGACATAATCCGCGCAAAAATCACAAAATAACTATCCAACCTTTTATTTACATACCCTGCAAACAACTTTTCCATTGCACCCAGATTATGCTTTACATGGTACTCATCAAACGCATTGTTATAAGAAAACCGATCTGTAAATTTTATATCAATTGGCGGATATCCAGCTTTCATCAATTCCATATTCACAAGCAGCCTTCTGGTTCGGCCATTTCCATCTGGGAATGGTATGATGGGAATACAAAAACTATTCGTAAACTTCCCAAATAACCGTACCGTTTACCACCCTTGCGCTCAATCGTACCTGTACTCTTTAATACATCCAAACCTCTTTGGATTATTCGTCCATTAACAGATAACAGCCTGGCCATTTCAGCATCCTAAATCTTCTGAATATCTTTCAAAAAATCCCAAGGATAAGCACAAGAATTAGTCCGCAATAAAGAAGTATGACACTTCTCCTTTGCTATAACATTGTCTATTTCCCATGAATCTTCTGCATATTCATAGTATGGTGTACTGGAAAAATCAGAACAGTGCCCCTCCTCCCTCAAAAAAAGAACATATCTCCCATCCATTTGTCTTACTTCCTAATGGTATTCGTAACACCAATTTCCGTTCCCCTTTTGTTCATCCAAATCATTCTGCAAATATTTTTCTATTTGCTCCCACGGAACTTTCCACCAAAAAATCCCTCCGGGATACCCTTGTCTTTGATGATAACATTCTGCCCTATCCCTTATACCATCTAATTCTTTTAGTAACTTTTCGTCATTTACATCTCTCGTTTTTTTCCCAAATAAGGATTTATTTGTTTCCCACTGCCCTTTTTTTGATGCCCGTTCCTTCCAATCAAAACTGTATTGTAATATTTCACGCTGTTTCTTTGCCACTTCAATTAAAAATGATAAAAACATCCCATCTTCTTTAGGTTCATCAAAAAACATACTTCCACCTTCTTCAAAAATCTATACAACATTCATGGCCTTACTGTCACTATTTCGCCTTCCTCACTTTCACTGCCCCTTTACGTGTCGGTTTGCAAGATAGTTTAAAAACATCCCCTTCCTGCAATGTAAAAGATGCAAAACCATCTTGAATAGAATTCCCACTTGCAGCATCTAAAGTTCTAGAAAAACCAGAAGTAAATGAACCGCCCAACCCCATAGAAAATGCCCCCATTGCAATTGCAGCTCCTACCTTCATCGCTCCCCCATTCATTTTTTATCAACTTCCTTCGCGTCTTTGAATAAAATTTCATGGTATCCGGGTTCTACTTCCAGAAGATATGGTTCATCTTGTGCCCCTCCATATAGATATGTTCTGCTTCTTCACTATCAAGATACAAGCACACTGCAGACTTTTTAAAGAGATTCCAAATCCCTGTTATCGAAAACATTTTTGCTATTGCAGACTCTTTTTGCACCAAAATAGATACTTGTGTTTTCACGTTGCCTCCTTCTTCAATTGCTTTCCAATTGATAACCTATATAATTTTCTTCCAACTTCCGCATACTGCCCAATAGCCCCATGCATTTTGTGCTGAACTGCATGTTCTGCGCAATTTTTAGGTAAAAAAAGAGCCAAGAACCTATTGCTAAGCCCTCAGCCTCCCTAAAATTTTATTCCATATGCTGTTTTCCCATTACTTCTTTTGGGCATACCTTTTAAATGCAACTCCCTGAATTTATCTATGCCCCTTTCATTCTGGCATCATCTCTATACTTGCCGTTATCTCTCCAAAAGCCGCCGAACATACGCTATCTGCCTAAAAAGCGGATACCCCTGTTTCAGATATCCGCTTAATTCCCAGCGCTCCATCCGGCCAGTCATTAATTAGATTTCTAAATTCTCTATATTCTCTTTTGTAAGGCCAGTATATTTGATAATCTTTTCAATAGGCTCACCATCCGCTACCATATTCCGGGCAATTTCAATATTTCTCTCTATTTTACCCTCTATTTTACCCTCTATTTTCCCCTCATCCTTTGCTTTCTTCATCCCGCTGTTATAATCAATCTGTGCCATCTCACGCATATTGTACAGCCGGAGCATTTCCTTGTCGTTAGCCAGAAACGCCATCTTTTCATTAGCCTTATAAATCGCAGCATCCATGTCCATCAGCTCCTTTAGCAAATCATCTGAAATGTTCTGGCAGTCCTTATGGGTATCTTCCCAGAGATGGAATACCGTATGGAAATCATCCACATGCACGGCTTCAAAGTTCACGATATTTATCGCTATTACATTGGCTAACTGGCTGTAATCGCTTCCCCTGTCCAAACCGCCTGCGAACTCCCTGCTCCAATAGAACAGGCTCCGCCTATCCATATTCCCATAATCCCGGAGCTGGACTTCAATGTTAATCCTCGTGCCGTCTTCGGCTGCCGCACCGTTGATGGAACACAACATCTGCAGCAGCCCTTGCCCAAAACTTTTTCATGGGGTTTACCCCCCCTCCGGCCGGCACCAATTTTCAGAAATCCCGCTGACCCGCCACCGGTTCTCCTCCTCGGAATACCCTGTCACCAGCAGGTACTGGTAGGAGCTGCCCATTTTCAAGGAATCATAAATGTGGCGCAGCGGTATCCTGGTACGGTTCCTGCCCGGGTTCCCGGGCTCTGCCAAAAATATGGTATCATCCCTTTCATACAGCCAGATATTCACATAATGCCCTTTTGTATTCGGCCAATAAGTATCCTCATTCCCATTGCTGACAAGGACAATTGCCGTCAGCGCCCCCCGTACCTGCGCCCGGAATTCCTCAAACGTAGGCGGTTTTTTATGGAGTTCGCCGCTGATTCCGCAGACATCCAGCGTGCACCGCATTTCCTGCCAGTCAATGGCGCCATATTCCCCGCCTGGGGAATAATCCGAAGCGACCCGCGCATTTTCAAACATATCCCAGGGGGAAACTTCATACGGCGACAAGGTATCATAAACATTTGTCATGCAGCACAGGCCGCACCCAAAGCCCCCAAAGCGGTTCCCGTCTATTTCAAACTCGCACCATTCCCCAGACCAGGAACGCCGTTCGCCCCAGGATCCAGGGCCTTGCAGGAAGGAATAGATATCCCCTTCCTGGACCGAAGGAAGGGCATCCGCCTGCCCTGCATTTTCCGGGTTTGCCCCTGAAGCTGCCGTACTGGTATATACGTTCCCTTCCCCGGCCTGGGCAGCCCCATTTACAGGCGTTGTGCTATTACCATTTGGGCTGTTTGCTTCTGCCTGTTCCCCAGCAGAACCGCCTTTCCTGGCCTGCACATTTTCCAGATCCGGGCTTTCTTCCCCGGGCTGCGCCCCGCCATCCTTGGCGTCAGCGCTTTCCGTATTTTGGTTTCCGTCCCCTGCATTTTCTGCATCTTGGCTCCCTGCTCCAGCCTGTTCCTGGCTGGGGGCATTTTTCTCTATTTCTTCCTTCCAATCAGCCAAGGTTTTCCCTTCGTTTTCCCCATCTGGGGTTTCCTCCCCAACTGCCCTGCTTCCATCGTCTGTGGCCTGTTCCCCTGCGCTTTCCCTGTTTGGGTTCTGCTCCTCAGTTTCCTCGCCTTCCCCACGCTGGCTGCTTTCTTCGGCCTGCACGCCATTCTTTGCATGCACTTCCTGCCTGTCCTTTTTGTTCCCCAGATAATTCAGCAGGAAAGCCAGCATAGCCAGAAAAATCAGCACTTCCCGTACTGGTATATATTTTTTCTTCATAATCACCAATCCCCTTTGCCAGATTCAGGCGTAAACAGTGATGCAGCACGCTATTTTCGCGCGCTTTCCCTTTTGCCCGCCAACCCCGGCGGACAAATTTTTTGGGCACAGGGAACAGAAAACGGCCCAAACCTGCTCTAACTAGTTTCCACTTCAAATAACAGAAGCCAAAGGCTTCCGCAGGCCCACCTAAATATTTTTCACTTTCGCAATATCAATCAAATCCAGTTCCCCGCTGGCATCTGCATGCTCCAGGCTTTCTGCCAGCGCATGGGCAGTGTCCATGGCGGTAATGCAGTACACCCCGGTTTCAATGGCATTGCGGCGGATTAAAAACCCATCCCTGCTCTTGTCGCGGCCCTGGGTGGGGGTATCGATTACCAGGTCAATCTTATGCCCCAGAATCAGGTCCATCACATTCGGGGATTCCTGGGAAATCTTATTGATGCGCCGTGCATCCACGCCCCGCTCCTTCAAGTATTTTGCAGTGCTCCTTGTGGCGTATATCTTATAGCCCAGCGCTTCAAAACGCTTTGCCACTTCCACAGACTCCGGTTTATCCGCATCCTTTACGGTCATAATCATCTGCTTATGTTTCGGGAGCTGGACGCCCGCCCCCAGAAATGCCTTGTACAACGCTTCGTCAAAGGTTCTTGCAATCCCAAGGCACTCCCCGGTGGACTTCATTTCCGGGCCAAGGCTGATTTCTGCCCCCCGCAGCTTTTCAAAGGAAAATACGGGCATCTTGATTGCCACATACTCTGCTTCTGGCGCAAGCCCTGTGGGGCAGCCCATCGCCTTTAAAGTATTCCCCATAATCACCTTTGCCGCCAAATCCACAATGGGGATTCCCGTCACCTTGCTGATATAGGGCACAGTCCTTGAGGAGCGGGGGTTTACCTCAATGACATACACGTCCTCCTCCATGGCAATAAACTGGATATTAATCAGCCCTACCACATGCAGGGCACGGGCAAGCCGCCCGGTGTAGTCTACGATTTTGCCCTTTACTTCCTTACTGATGGTAGGGGCTGGATAAACGGAAATACTGTCGCCGGAATGGACGCCCGTGCGCTCAATATGCTCCATAATCCCCGGAATCAGGATGTCCGTGCCGTCGCAGACTGCATCCACTTCAATTTCCTTGCCCTGCAGATATTTATCCACCAAAATGGGATGGTCCTGGGCAATCCGGTTGATGATTTCCATAAATTCTTCGATTTCTTCATCGGTATATGCAATCTGCATCCCCTGCCCGCCCAGCACATAGGAAGGGCGGACCAGGACTGGGTAGCCCAGGCAGTTTGCAACTTCTTTGGCTTCTTTGGCGGTAAATACTGTCCCGCCTGCCGCCCGGGGGATTTGTGCCTGCTCCAAAATCTTGTCAAACAGCTCCCGGTCTTCGGCCGCGTCCACGTCCTCGGCTTTCGTCCCCAGAATTGGGACGCCCATTTTCATCAGGCTTTCCGTCAGCTTGATGGCGGTCTGGCCGCCAAACTGCACCACCGCCCCGTCCGGCTGTTCCAAGCGCACAATGCTCTCCACATCCTCTGGGGTCAGTGGCTCAAAATAGAGTTTATCTGCAATGTCAAAATCCGTAGAAACGGTTTCCGGGTTATTATTGACGATTATAGTTTCATAGCCTTCCTTTGCAAAGGCCCAGGTACAGTGGACGGAACAGTAATCAAATTCAATCCCCTGCCCAATGCGGATAGGGCCGGACCCTAACACTAAAACTTTCTTGCGTTTGGGAACCTCTGCCTCCACTGCTTCATTTTCGCTCCCAAAGCAGGAATAGTAATATGGCGTTTCCGCCGCAAATTCCGCTGCGCAGGTATCCACCATCTTAAAGGCCGCAGTAATCCCATTTGCATAGCGCATGTCCCGGATTTCCGCTTCCTGCTTCCCGGCCAGTGCGGCAACCACTCCATCGGGAAATTCCAGGCGTTTTGCTTCTTTCAGCAAATCCACCGTCAGTTCTTCCCGTTTCAGCCGTTCTTCCATTTCCACCAAAATGGCGATTTTGTCTATAAACCAGACATCTATGCGGGTAATTTCATGGATTTCCTTATAGGAAACCCCTTTGCGCAAGGCTTCTGCAATCACCCAGATTCTCCGGTCGTCCACTTTTCCCAAGCGTTCCTTTAATTCCTCCCTGGAAAGCTGCGTAAAATCGTAGCCCATCATGCTGTCCACATGCTGTTCCAATGAACGGATGGCTTTCATCAAAGCGCCTTCAAAATTAGTGCAGATGCTCATAACTTCCCCGGTTGCCTTCATCTGGGTTGTCAGGCTGCGCTTTGCCGTGATAAATTTGTCAAAGGGGAGCCTTGGGATTTTTACCACGCAGTAATCCAGCATAGGCTCAAAGCTTGCATATGTCTTTCCGGTAATGGCGTTCCTGATTTCATCCAACGTATAGCCAAGGGCGATTTTTGCCGCCACCTTTGCAATGGGATACCCAGTAGCTTTACTTGCCAGCGCAGAGGAACGGCTGACACGGGGATTGACTTCAATGACACAGTACTCAAAGGTATCCGGGTGGAGGGCATACTGGACGTTGCAGCCCCCGGTAATATTCAGTTCAGAAATAATGTTAAGGGCGGAAGTCCGCAGCATCTGGTACTCTTTATCCCCCAGGGTCTGGGAAGGGGCCACCACAATGCTGTCCCCGGTGTGGACCCCTACCGGGTCGATATTTTCCATGTTGCAGACGGTAATGCAGTTGCCTGCCCCATCCCGCATCACTTCATATTCGATTTCCTTCCAGCCGGCAATGCACCGCTCCACAAGCACTTCCCCTACCCGGCTGAGCCTTAATCCATTGGCAAGGATTTCCATTAATTCTGTTTCATTATGGGCAATCCCGCCGCCGCTTCCCCCAAGGGTATAGGCAGGGCGGAGCACCACCGGGTAGCCGATGGTATTGGTAAAGGCAAGTCCATCCTCCACATTGTGTACCACAAGGGAAGGGGCGCATGGCTCCCCGATTTTTTCCATCGTATCCTTAAATGCCTGCCGGTCCTCCGCCTTAAAAATGGTTTCCGCCGTAGTCCCAATCAGCTTAACCCCATGCTGCCCAAGGAAGCCAGACTCCGCCAGTTCCATCCCTAAGTTCAGCCCAGCCTGCCCTCCAAGGGTAGGCAGCACGCTGTCTGGTTTTTCCTTTAAAATAATCTGCTCTAAGACCCCTGCTGTCAAGGGCTCAATATATACTTCGTCTGCAATTTCCTTGTCTGTCATAATGGTGGCTGGGTTGGAATTCACCAGCACCACTTCCACCCCTTCTTCCTTCAGGGAACGGCATGCCTGCGTACCTGCATAGTCAAACTCCGCCGCCTGCCCGATCACGATCGGCCCAGAACCAATTACAAGTACTTTTCTGATATCATTATTTCTCGGCATCTTATTCCCTCCAGTATTATACGCAGTGCTACGATATCATGGACAGAAAACGGTCAAACAGAAAAGCAGAATCCTGCGGGCCGGGACAGGCCTCCGGATGAAACTGCACGGTAAAAATCTTCTTCCCCGTATAAATAAGTCCCTCATTTGTACCGTCGTTGACGTTTTCAAAAGCCGGCTGTGCAATAAGCGGATCAAGCTTTTGTGTATCCACAACATAGCCGTGATTCTGCGATGAAATATAGACCCGGCCGGTCTCCAGATCTCTGACGGGATGATTTCCACCGCGGTGACCGTATTTCATTTTATGCGTATCCGCCCCCGTCGCAAGCGCCATCAGCTGATGTCCCAGACAGATCGCAAAGACCGGTACATCCGACTCGTACAGCTTCCGGATTTCCGCAATAATCTCTTTACATTCTTTGGGATCCCCCGGACCGTTGCTGAGCATAATGCCGTCCGGCTGTGCAGCCAGAATCTCCTCCGCCGGCGTATGTGCCGGATAAATTGTCACCTCACAGCCGCGCTTACTTAAAGATTGCGCGATATTTTTCTTGGCCCCCAGATCAAGAAGCGCCACTCTTTTCCCCGCGGAAGCGCTTCCCTGCTTTTTCAGGGTCTTTTTCTCTCTGCAGGTAACCCTGTCCACCACACTGCCCGTCGTATATGCCCTGAGCCGTGGAAGGATCTCTTCCATCCGGTAATGTTCATTCGTGGTGATCATTCCGTTCATTGTACCCTTCTCACGGAGAATCCTGGTGAGAGCCCTGGTATCAATCCCTGCGATTCCAGGAATATCATACCTGACAAGAAAATCCTGCAGTGTCCCCTCGCAGCGGAAATTACTCGGCATTGCCGACAATTCCCTCACGATATAGCCATCCGGCCACGGCCGCTCCGACTCCATATCCGGCGTCACCCCGTAATTTCCGATCAGCGGATAGGTCATGACAACAGCCTGTCCCGCATAAGATGGATCTGTTAAGACCTCCAGATATCCGGTCATCGACGTATTGAACACGATTTCACTGATCATCTCTCTTGTGGAGCCGATGCTGGTTCCGGTAAATACGCTCCCGTCTTCTAGTATCAAAAAAGCTTTCATTGTCATTCCTGTCCTTTCGTCTTTTTTCCAAAAAAAAAAACGTTGCCGTTTTTCTTTTTTGCCGGTACAGCGCTATACGATTATATCCCAATCCGGGCGGACAGCCCGGAACAGAGCAGAGGAGGCTGGCTCTGAATTGTAAAAAGTTTATCATAACAAAGAAATTTTTTCAACCTTTACAGGATATTATTTTTCAGAGTAACCCGGAACCCGCAGCCACGGTTCCCTCTCAGCTGTGACTGCGCCACCGCACAGCGCTTCCACAGCCACCGCCTTCCCGCAGCCACGGTTCCCTCTCACTCCCTGTCAGCAAGAACCCGCTCCGCAATCTCCTCAACCGGAGCGTCTATATCCATTCCCACCTCCTCCGGATTATAGATATAATCCATCACATTCCCAATTCCCGTTTCTTTTTTCAGCACCTCCAGATAATACTCCGTCATCGCCTCATCATATTTAACATGTGCGATATCCTGTATCAGTTTCCGGATATCCTCATCTGTAAGCCCTGTTTTCTCCGGCCTGGGAAGCATTGCCGTTTTTGCCGCTTCTTCCAGATCCATGCGGGACCAGTATGCCCGGAAATCATGTATATCCGCATGTACCCTTCCGGTCACTTTCCTCAGACTATCCTGCAGCGCAGCCAGTTTCTGTCCCGCCTCCCCGCCTGCATCACAGTCTTCCTCCTCCATCAGGCAGGCCGCCTGATGAATCAGCTTTTTCACCTCTTCCAGCTTTTCCATATCTATTTCCGGGATTTTCATATATACCCCTCCATTCCAAAAGAGCCCCGGAACCGGTATCCGGAAGGCCCTTTCTCACAGTCACGGTGTGTTCGTCTCCTCCTCGTCCCTCGCCCAGCCGTACGCATACTTAACAGCCTTATTCCAGCCCCTGCGTTTTGCACTGCGCTCTTCCTGCGTCATCTGAGGCTCAAAGATACGATCCGGTTTCTGATGTGTCATCAGGTCTTCTTTATTTTTCCAGTAGCCCACGGCAAGCCCTGCCAGATAAGCAGCTCCCATGGCAGTTGTCTCCACACACTGCGGACGTCTGACCGGCACATTGATCATATCCGCCTGAAACTGCATCAGAAAATCGTTGGCGCTGGCGCCTCCGTCCACTTTCAGGGAACGCAGCTCCACGCCCGCGTCCGCCCGCATCGCGTCGATCACGTCACAGACCTGCAGTGCGACTGACTCCAGCGTTGCGCGGATGATATGATTCTTATTGGTTCCCCGTGTGATACCCACAATCGTTCCCCGCGCATACTGATCCCAGTGCGGCGCTCCAAGCCCGGTAAAGGCGGGAACCACATAACAGCCGTGTGTGCCGTGGACCTTTCCCGCCATGTATTCTGAATCCGCGGCGGAATCAATCATCTTCATATTATCGCGAAGCCACTGAATCGCCGCTCCGGCCACAAAAATAGATCCCTCGAGCGCGTAACTGACCTTTCCATCCAGACCCCAGGCAATCGTCGTGACCAGACCGTTGTCTGAAAATACCGGCTTTTCTCCCGTATTCATCAGCAGGAAACAGCCTGTCCCGTAGGTGTTTTTCGCATCGCCCACGTCAAAGCAGGTCTGACCGAAAAGCGCCGCCTGCTGGTCTCCCGCCGCACCGGCAACCGGTACCGCCGCGCCCAGAAACGACGGATCCGTACAGCCATACACCCGGCTCGACGGCACAGGCTGCGGCATCATGCTTTCCGGAATTCCAAGCTCGCTTAAAATCTCCCGGTCCCAGCAGAGATCGTTGATATTAAACAGCATGGTCCGCGATGCGTTCGAGTAATCGGTCACATGGACAGCTCCCTTTGTAAATTTCCAGATCAGCCAGGTCTCCACCGTTCCAAACAGCAGTTTTCCCTGTTCCGCGGCCTCTCGCGCCCCTTCGACATGATCCAGAATCCACTTAACCTTTGTCGCGGAAAAATAGGCGTCAATGATCAGCCCCGTCTTCCGGCGGTATGTCTCCTCCAGCCCTTTTTTCCTGAGTGCATCCGCAATATCGGAAGTGCGGCGGCACTGCCAGACGATCGCGTTACAGACCGGCTCTCCCGTTTCTTTGTCCCAGACAATGGCCGTCTCCCTCTGATTCGTAATTCCGATCGCCGCTATATCCTGCGCCGTTGCCCTGATCCTGTTCATCGCCTCCACCGCCACACCGAGCATTGTGGACCAGATCTCATTTGCATCGTGCTCCACCCATCCCGGGTTCGGAAAATACTGGTTAAATTCCTTTTGCGCCATCGAACAGATCTCCCCCGCCTCATTAAACAGGATACAGCGGTTGCTCGTGGTCCCCGCGTCCAGCGCCATAATATAGTTTGCCATATCGCATCTCCTCCTGACTGATCAGCTGTCCCCGGATACTCCCGCTTCCCCTCCGGCACGCTCTGTCCCGTCCGCCCTCTGATATGTGAAAGCGGGAATGTCCGGACTCTTATCATTTACAGTATACCCCGGCGGAGTGCCGCAGGCAAACGAAAAATGCATCCTGCGGATCTGTCCGCCTCCATCTGGGCTCCTCTGAAATCACACGGGTATCCTGCTGAATGCAAGAATTATAAACAGCACGCCTCCCAGCCACGAGAGATCAATATCCTTTTTCAGCGCAGCGGCCCTGCCTGCAGCGCTGCCGGCGCGCACCGCCGCATAGCCTAGCAGAAAATTACACAGTGTCGTCGCCCACACATGGATGCCCAGAAATGCAGCGCCAAGACCGCCGAACAGACCATCCAGCGACATCGCAAGCGCAAAGAAGACGCTCTCGGCGACTGACATGGCAGACGAGTGATCTTTATCTGCCATAACCGGATTGTTGTAGATACTTAAAATAAAATTCAGCTGGGAAAACGTAATCTTAACCCTTTTGCAGAGAAACTTATGTTTTTTTATATAAGTCTTAATGCCATATTCTGCCAGCTTCTCCAGCCCGACCAGCAGCAGACCCGCAAAACACAGGATATCCGTGTACTCTTTCCTGATCATCCCGCTTAAAACGCTGCCGGCTGTAAGGGATAAAAACAGCACCCCGCTGCACACAAGGCTGATGCAGAGTGCTGATTTCCGTTCTATTGTTATATTTTCGGTTCCGCAGGCCGCGCTCGCGATAAATACATCGATCGAGAGCGCGACAATCAAAAGAACTATCTGCACATTTCTTACCTCGGAATGTAGCTTTCTGTTCTATTTTATTCCTGCGTTTTTATTTTGTGCCGCACAGATAATCGATAAGCTCATGCCCTCTGGCGATGTATGTGCCGGACGCCGCGGCTTCCCGCTCATTATAATGACGGTTTCCACTGCGCGGGCAGGTGCTGTCGTAGAGCAGAAAAGGCACAGCTTCCGCCGAATGTGTGCGGATACAGACCGGCGTCGGATGATCGGGCAGAACCAGCATCCGGAAATCCTCCCCCGCAGCTGCAAGCCCCTCCGCAACCGGCTTCACAACACGCGCGTCAAGGTATTCAATTGCTTTTACCTTTTTTTCGGCGCTGCCCTGATGACCCATCTCGTCCGGCCCCTCCAGATGAACATAGACAAAATCGCAGCCTCCCCCGGTCAGGACGTCGACGGCAGCCTGTGCTTTTCCCTCATAGTTGGTGTCCAGACCGCCGTTCGCCCCCTCCACATGGATGACCTTCATCGAGGTTCCCGCCGCAATCCCTTTGAGCAGATCAACCGCCGAAATCATCGCCCCTTTCAGCCGTGTGCGCTCCTCAAACGGATACAGGGCCGGCCTGGTTCCTGCACCCCAGAACCAGCAGGAATTCGCCGGATTCAGCCCCTTTTCCATCCGCGCAAGGTTGACGGGATGGCGGACAAGAATCTCATAGCTTTTCTTCATCATCTCTCTGAGTGTCTCATCTTCCGGCAGGTAATCCCCGATTTTCCTCCCCAGAATATCATGCGGCGGCACCAGATCCGTCAGCGGACCGTTCTCCCGGATCAGACAGTGACGGTAACTGGTTCCCGCATAAAAATGAAACGCTCCCCCGCCCAGCTCTTTTTTCACGGCGTCCAGCAGAATCACGCTTTCCTCCGTGCTGATTTCACCGGAACTGTGATCGAGAATGGTTCTCTCCTCATAGACATCTTCCTCCTGCGAGAGCGTGACAAGATTGCAGCGAAGTGCAATATCCGTGTCCTTCATCGGAACCCCGATGGACAGCGCCTCAAGCGGCGAACGGCCGGAATAGAATTTCTGCGGGTCATACCCGAGCACGGACAGATTGGCCGTGTCGCTCCCGGGCTTCATGCCGTCCGGAATTGTGCACACCATGCCAAGCTCCCCTCCGGACGCCAGCGCATCCATCCCGGGCGTATCCGCATACTCCAGCGGAGTCTTCCCTCCCAGACTCTCAATCGGACGGTCAGCCATCCCGTCCCCAAGAATAATCACATATTTCATTTTTTCCTCATTTCCGCGCGTGTTCCTGCGCCCGCACTCCCGTCCCGAAACATTCCGGCCTCTATGCGATGCGGATTCTCTGCAGAATTCCCTGCAGCTGCTCCGCTTTTGCCGCAAAAGCCGCCTCACTCAGCTCCTCCGTGAGAAAACCTCTCTCCCCGGAAATTCCCTCTGCCACAATATATTCCACATCTCCGAATACGGCACGGATCGCCGGGCGTTCCGCTGTGGTCCGCACAAAAAAGCGGTTCCGGATACTGTTAAAGTCAGCCAGCTCAATCTTTTTTGTACTCCAGTCCACAGCCAGACCTGCGTCCGGATGTCTTGCGATCTCGACAATATCCGCCACAACAGCGCTCGCGGTCGGCAGCTTTCCGGCGCCGCTCCCGTAAAACATGGCGTCTCCCAGAACATTCCCATGCACAAAAACGGCGTTGAATACATCGTTCACGCTGTAGAGCGGATGTTCCGGCGGCAGAAGGAACGGCGCAACCATTGCCGCATAACCGTTCTCTGTCTTCTTACTGGAGGCCAGAAGGCGTATGACTCTGCCCATCGCAGACGCATACCGGATATCCGTCGCCGTGATGTCCGTGATCCCCTCCGTGTGAATATCCTCATAGTCCACCTGCTGTCTGCAGACCAGGGAAGTCAGAATCGCAATCTTTCTGCAGGCATCATATCCTTCTATATCCGCAGTCGGATCTTTCTCCGCATATCCCTTGTCCTGGGCATCTTTTAATACATCGTCAAATTCCAGCCCTTCCCTGGACATTTTTGTCAGCATATAGTTTGTGGTGCCATTTACAATTCCCGTAATTTCCTCAATTTCATCCGCCGTCAGGCAGGAATTTAAGGAGCGGATAATCGGAATTCCTCCGCCCACGCTCGCCTCAAACATAAAATGCACATTTTTTTCCTTCGCGAGCGCCGTCAGTTCCGCCCCCTTCGCCGCCACAAGCGCTTTATTCGACGTTGTGACATGCTTTCCTGCCATCAGCATAGCTTTTACAAACGTATAAGCAGGTTCCACCCCGCCCATCGTCTCCACAACAACCTGAACCTGCGGATCCTCCGCAATCACTCTGTAATCATGCACCAGCTTTTCGCTGAGCGGATCTCCGGGAAAATCCCGCAGATCCAGTATATACCGGATCCCGATCTCTTCCCCTGCGCGTTTACGGATGCTCTCCCTGTTAATCCGGAGCACTTCCGCCACACCGGAACCGATCGTCCCGTATCCCATTATTGCTGCTTCCATTCTTACCTCCATGTGCACATACTTTTTCTGGTCTTATGAAATTGCAGTATCCCTATTCCTGCCCCAGGATCCTGATGGAATGGATCCCCGGCTGTTCCTCGACGTGTGCAACCATCTCCGTCACATCCCCCGTCTGAGGAAGGACATCCACACTTAAAGTCAGGGACGCCACACCATTGACCGGTATACTCTGATGAATTGTCAGAATATTTGCGTGAAACTCTGCAATATTCTTCAGCACGACCGACAGCAGTCCCGGCTCGTCGTCCAGCTGAATCACCATCGTAATCGTTTTGCCCCTCGCCGTGTCGCGGAACGGGAAGATATCGTCTTTATATTTGTAGAAAGAGCTCCGGCTGATGCCCGCCTTCTCGGTCGCCTCCTGGATGGATGCCGTCTTTCCGGTGTCAAGCAGGCGCTTTGCCTCCACCACCCGCAAAAGTACCTCGGGCACCGCCCTCTCTTTCAGAACAAAATACTGGCTGTTCTCTTTCCTGTCCAATTCTGCCTCTTTCCGCAAGCATGTCTGTTACACACTTACATTTGTTCTCACCTGGAAGATCATAACACAAAGAGGCTGCCGGGGCAACCTCTTTTCAGAACTTTCTGCTTCCTCCGCCGTGCTGGCGTCCGCTGCCGGATGTATGCATCGTGCTGCGCCCTGCACTGTCCCCGTCGCCGGATGACTGCCGGGGGATTCTCCTGTGCGTCACGGTCTGCCCTGAGTAGCGGTCCTCCTTCACGCGCAGTTCCACCCTGCCGTAGTCGCGGAATGCATAGCTGTATGTACCGGTCTTCATCCGGTATTTTCCCACAATCACGGAAAAAAATACCGCCCCTGCCCCGCAGGCCGCCACAGCCGCGATCACAAGCTCCGCAGGCCGGATACTCCGGTACTCTGACCGCTTTCCAGTCTCCGGATCATAGCCCGCTGTGTAGCGGCCTTCCCAGCGGCCATCCTTGCGCTTGCGAATATTCCCTTCGCCGTTTGCCCTGCGCTTTGCCACCTGCTATTCACCTCCGTTCCTGATCTCGCCGTCGTTGTCATCCATGCACTCTGCCATCAGG
>OFGG01001458.1_pt1 | contig 15379 bp, 10 predicted proteins | sample 1521701 | NCBI WGS metagenome assembly OFGG01 (sample SAMEA3504081, study PRJEB24116) | mouse gut metagenome | biome: mouse gut; feature: mouse-associated habitat; material: faeces | place: Denmark | collected 2011
TGGCTGTCGCCCTTTACATTATTATACTCTGCAGACCCGGTCTTTCCGGCGGCCGTATAAGACAGTCCGGACAGCTTTCTGGCCGTGCCGCCCTCCACCACCGCGGTCATCAGTTCCTGCAAGATTTCCGCCTCGGATTCGCTGATCAGGCGGCCGTATTCTTCAGGTTCAAAGGATTTGACCACCTTCCCCGCATCATTCTCCACCCGGTCAACCACATAGGGCTTCATGAGTACCCCGTTGTTTGCAATGGCGGATGTGATCATATTCAGGTGCATGGGTGAGATCTGGGTCTTCCCCTGGCCGATGGAGGTCTGCAGCATATCGTCCAGTGTCATATCTTCCGATACCAGCACCGAACTTTTTGTATAATTCAGGGGCAGGGGCAGCGGCCTGTCAAACAGAAGGTCCTCCAGCGTCTCCGCAAATTTTTCCCTGTCCAGTCCCATGCCGATATTGGCAAAAGAAGAATTGCAGGACTTTGCGAAAGAGTGCACAAAGTCCAGCTGTCCGTGGCTGGTGCCGTGATAGCAGTTAATGCGGCTGCCACCGGTCTGGAAATTTCCTCCGCACTGGAAAGAATACTGGCCATAGGTCTCCGGATTTTCCCGGATATATTCCAGGGCCGTTATGATCTTGAACGTCGAACCGGGGGGATACTGTCCCTGGGTGGCCCGGTTTAAAAGTACGGAACTGGTCTCGCTTTCCAGGAGGGAATCCCAGATTTCCCCGATTTCATTGGGATCAAAATCAGGATGGGAAACCATGGCAAGAATTTTCCCGGTGGACACTTCCGTCACCACGGCAGCCCCCTTATAAATATCCAGCTGGGAATCTGCCACCTCCTGAATCTGCACATCCAGCGTGGTGTACACATCATCACCGGGATTTTTCACTCCGGCCACATCATTTGCCGCCTTATTGCTCAGGGAAGTACTCGTATTGATGAGATAATAATTTGCCAGCGCCTCCACGCCCATGCGTCCCTGGGTGGAATATCCCACAATGTGGGCGAACAGTTCCGCGAAAGGATAAGACCGGGATTCATTCTGCTCCTGGTCCAGTACAGTCTCTGCCAGCACTTCCCCATCCCTGGAATAAATCGTTCCCCGGTAATTCCGGGACAGCAGAATTTTCTGCCTGGAATTGTAGCTGTTGTTGATCATGTCCTGTTCGCTGGTAGCGGTAAAATATCCCAGATGCACAATGAGCACCAGAAACACTGCCACAAAAAACACACTTGTCACAATGATTTCCGGTTTATTGTCCAGCCTTCTGGCATCTGTTTTTTTAGTAGTCTTTTTCTTTTGGGGTTCTTCTCTTGCTGACATTTCCCTGTCCCTCTTTTGTCTTTCTGACATGGCGCTTCTCCCCTTCCTGCTGTAATCTGATATAAATTCCCTGCACAATGAAAAACATCATCATGGTCGTCATCACGGAGCTGCCCCCGTAACTGATAAACGGCAGGGTCACCCCTGTCAGCGGAATCAGCTTGGTTCCGCCCCCTATGGTCAGGAAACTCTGGAAAATATACATAATGCCCGCACCATAGACAATCAGCTGGTAGAAACGGTCCCTGATCCGGGCCGCCAGCTTCATCATGGCCAGGAAACAGGCCACTGTGGCCAGAATCACACAGATCCCGAACACCACCCCCAGTTCCTCACAGAGGGAAGAAAAAATAAAGTCAGCCTCCACAACAGGAATGGCCGTGGGATTTCCCTTGGAAAGTCCCATGCCGAACCAGCTTCCGCTGCCTATGGCAAAAAGGGACTGGGTAATGGCATACCCCCTGACGCTGTCCATATAATCCCAGGGATTCTGCCAGGCAATCACACGGTTCTGCACATGGGCAAAAATCCGGTACGCGCCGTATGCCGCCGCGCTCCCCCCAAGGGCTCCGGCCAGAAGATACAGGTAGTTTCTTGTGGCCGCAAATACCATAAACACATAGCCCACGAAGAAAATCAGGGCGCTTCCCAGGTCCTTGGAGACCACCAGCACAATCACATGCAGTCCGGCTATTACCGCCGTCAGGGCTACCCTGGCAAAGGAAGTGTTGTCCCACAGGGCCCCCGCCAGAAAGAAGATAAAAATCAGCTTCACAAATTCCGAGGGCTGGAATGTGACCCCGCCCACGGAAAAGGAGAGATTGGATCCCCGGGTAACTTCTCCCATGATCAGCACAATGCTCAGCAGAACCAGCCCCACCCCGCCGTAAGCCCAGGTAAGCTTTTTCAGAAAGCGGACTTTGGCCAGAATCAGGGGTATAAACAGTGATACTGCCAGTGAAATCATCACGATAATATACTGTCTCACCGCCTTCTGAAAAGAAAGTCTGGAGATAATGCACAGTCCGATTCCCAGCAGCATGCACATATTGTTCAATAGCAGGCGGTCTGTCTTCTCATATACGATAGGCACCATAACCGTCACGGCCAGCAAAAGCACCTGTACGAACACATAGTAGAACACATATTCCAGTTCTTTATTCATCAGTGCAAGATCTGTAAACATCAGAAGCTGGATACAGAACATCAAAAAATTCTGTATCCCGTAGACCAGTCTGCCCTTCCCGACTTTTTCATACAAAGCCAGAAAGCTGCAGAATGTGTGAATCACCATCAGCGCGGCAATTCCATATTTTGATAATTCCGTAACGTATTCCCGCATTATACCTGTCCTTTTATCTGTTATCTTTTCCCCCGGATCCCCCCCGCTCCCCGGCGGCAGTGTCCTTCCCGGAAATATATCTGCGAAACGTACAGAATCCCGCCACCGGAATTCTGTTACAGTACCCCGCGTCTCTCATGTCCCGTGGTATATTCTTTCATGGGAAAGGGCGCATTGTGGAAAAAGGTATCCAGTACCGCCCTGACTTCCTCCCCGGTCTCCAGGGTAAAATCCATGCGCAAATCCGCCCGTCCCCGCCACCGGTCCAGTTCCTGATGCAGGGAAAGGGGCACGCTGTTGTATATCACATTCGTGCAGTGCAGGCAGTCTGCCATCACCGGAAATTCCTTCCGGAGCCGGTCTTTCAGCACGGTAATATGTCTGTCCCCTGTTTTTCTCCTGCACTGGCCCCCAGTGCGGAACAGGCAGTTTGCCGTGATCATCATGGGGATACGGCCATACACTATTTTTTCGGCAGGCAGGGTATCCGGCAGCCCTTTTTGTTCCGAAGCCTTTAACTCCCAGGGCAGACAAAAGCCATCCCCAAAAGAAGCCGCTTCCGCCATGGCCCATTTGTTCCACACATAGATTCCGGCATCCAGCCTGCAGACAAATGCCCTTCCCTTCCCGTCCAGAAAGCCGGCTCCTTCCATGGAACGGGCCAGAAAACCGGAAAACATACCGCTTTCCGCTGCCAGCGCATAAAGCTTTTCCAGGTATTCCCTGTCGCTTTCCCGGAGAATCACCGGCAGGGCCGCGTAAATCCTGCCCCTGGAAGACAGTTGACGGCAGTAAGGCTTTGCTTCCGCCCAGGATTTCACCAGCAGGTCTCCATCCACATAAAACCGCATCGCTTCCCCTGCATCCTGGCAGGAAATCCATTCCGCCACCGTCTGCAGCTGCCGGACAGAACTGACCGACAACACAAATCCTTTTTGCGGACAGGTCTCTTTCGGCCCCGGGCCCTCCCCGTTCAGATTCTGCTCTCTTCCGCCTTCTTCCCGGCAGGGCTCCCCGGTCCCCTCCCTGGCGCTTAAGGCTTTTCCCGGCACCCCGTATCCCCGGAAGGAAAGAATCTCCTGTTCCAGGGCGGCCACAGCCTCCCTTCGCAGCTCATTGATCTGTTTCAGGGGATAGAAGCTGTTCCCGTCCAGTTCCACCGTAATCCGCTCCGCATAAAAGCAGCTTTCCCCCAGTTTGCCCAGCTGTTTCCTCACATTGTCTGCAGATATGGGCTGTCTGGACGCAGGTTCCACCTCCTGTCCGGTCACTTCACACCGGCATTCCCCCCACTGCAGCACAACCCTGGCGGGCATACCCACATGAAAATATGCCGCCGCCTCCACGGGAATCTTCAGGGGGGCATCCAAATGCTTTTCCCGGATCGTTGCCAGTAAAGCTTCGTCGGTTTTGCTGTAGGCAGGGCTGTCCATCGTAACCATTTCCCCACCGTTGCGCCGGAAATAATAGCCGCTTTCAACGCCGCTTCTTATGTAAAGGGAGCCCAGGCAGTTTCTGTCCTCTTTTTTTACCCTGTATGCTCTGTCAGCCTCCTGCACCCCCATTTTTTCCCGCAATTCATAATAATAATCGATATAGCGTCTGTATACATCCGTCACGCCGGCTGCATACTCCGGTTTTTTCATCCTTCCCTCAATTTTAAAAGAATCGATTCCTGCCTGGATAAGCGCGGGAATCTGATCTATGGTACACATATCTTTCAGGCTTAAGGGATAGCATTCCTTTCCTCTGCCTGTGCCGATGGAATAAGGCAGCCGGCAGGGCTGGGCACATCTTCCGCGATTGCCGCTTCTGCCGCCCAGAATACTGCTGAAAAGGCATTGGCCCGAATAGCAGTAACACATGGCGCCATGTATAAATGTCTCTATCTCCAGCCCGGTCTGCCGCTTCATGGAGCACAGTTCCGCAAGGCTCAGTTCCCTGGCCGGAATGATGCGCTTTACGCCCATTTTCTTCAGCAGCAGGGCTCCGCCGCTTCCGGTCACTGCCATCTGGGTGCTGACATGAATATCCAGACCGGGAAAATACGTGCGCACAAACCGCAGCACCCCCAGATCCTGTACAATCACCGCGTCCAGGCCTGCTTCATAAAAAGGAACGAGATATGCGTACAACCCGTCCATCTCTTCTTCTTTTAAAAGGGTATTTACCGTCAGGTAAATTTTCCGTCCCAGCATATGGCCGTAACGGATACATTCCGTCAGTTCCCGGTCAGTAAAATTTTCCGCATATGCCCTTGCCCCAAAGCGGTCTCCCGCCAGATACACGGCGTCTGCCCCCGCGTGAACGGCCCCGTAAAAACCTTCCGGGCTTCCCGCCGGCGCCAGCAATTCAACCTTGTAATCCTTTTCCATACATTCTCCCGTTCCTGCCCCGGCTTTCCCGGCCTGAAACATTCCCTATTTCACATCGCATATAATTTCACAAAAGGCTGTCCGGTACCGGACAGCCCTTTTCTTATCATATAGGAAGGTTCGTCCTATATATTTTTTTACTTTTTCTTCAGCTCTGTTTCCAGGCGTACAATCTCTTTTGCATCCTCATTCTGCGCTTTCTGGAGGTTTTTTACCTGGTCCTCGGCGCTTTCCAGCCTGATCTGCGCCGATATCAGCTCATGTTTCAAATCATAAAGATCCTTATCCTTGGCCTGCAGTTCCTCTTCCAGTCCGGAAATCTGATTTTTGGCCTTAAAATAGTCATCGGCAATATTGAGCTGCAGCAGTACCCCCTGCGTGTCCGGAGGCTGTCTGCGGAAACTCTCAATTTTATTGTATTCATTTACTTTATTGTTGATGTAGGATGCAACCTTCTGTAAGTACTCTTCACTCTCGTAACCGCTCAGAGTAAAGACTTTACCGCCGATGATTACCTCTGTATCCGTTTTGGAAGACGAAGCCATTCGTCATACCCCCCTTTGTAAAACGCAGCGTTCTTCTGTAACATGCACTATTATATATCAGATTGTGCTGTCAGGCAAGCAAAATATTAGATTCCGGCCACATTGACACCTTCCAGGCACACTGCCATGGGACCTTCAAACTCTTTCTCCACCTGCATTTCCCGGGAAAATACCAGTTTCTTCTGCACATCCAGAATATTTCCGTTGATGGAACCGCCTGTCACCGGAATCCGTTTCTCCCCGTCATAAAGGAATCCCAGCCTGATTTCCCCGCCGAAATGTCCGCCCAGTTCATCCATCTGGAAATCAGAGAAATTTACCACTTCCAGGCAGGGCGTACGCCGCATCTCCTCCAGGGATACACTTCCCTGAGGCGCCTGAAAACCCGCGTAATTTCCCGTGGGTTCCACCTGCAGATAATAGGCAAAACGGTTGCCGCCGTGGATGAACTGCAATTTCCCATCCTGTACCAGGCGCCTGTCCTTCATGGGTATGCCCTCCGCACTGTAGGGCACGGTGGCCTTCAGTGTCAGGTTGATACGCTCTTTTTCCACATCGCCCCCCTGCACATCACAGCCCTGCCGGAAGGAGGAATACTCCGGATAAATCATATAAGATCCGGAACGCTCCACATAATAACCCAGAATAGTTTTCACATAGGGGCCGGACAATATCACCCTGTATTCCCCCGCAGGAGGCGCGGACTGCGCTTCCGCCCGGGCACGGGTCATTTCCATGGCACGTCTCACCTTCTGCCGGAGGGCATCCGTATTCATGCCGTCATAGGCGAAATCCTGATACGTCTCCACATCCTGTCCTGCCGTGCACTGTACCACAAATTCTCCCTCCACACGGTTCTTCTCATAACCCACATCCACCCCTCTGGAATTGAGAATACGGCGTGTCACTTTTGTGGCAAAGATTTCGGCGGAATTCAGAAAAACTTCCTCCTCCCTGTCTTCCGCAAACATGGCCCCGGAAAACTCCCCCGCAATTTCCGTGAGGGATCTGCCTCCGAATCCATCCGAAACTGCCCGGGCTTCCTGTGTCTGCCCGGGATATAATTCGTAAAATTTATTCTTCACAAAGCCGGCAGCATAAAGGGCATCCCGGAACAGCCCCGCCATCTCCTCCTGTGAAAAGCTCTCCTGAACCTGCACGGAAGCAGATCCCATCAAATGGTTTTCGCCTTCCCAAAATTCCTTATACACCACCACCTCTGCCTGCCGGATTTCTTTTATCCGGCGCATGTCCAGTGATCTGCGGATAAAAAATAACTCCGCGGATTCTTCCCTGCTCTCCGTGATCTGATACTGCTCCACACCGCTCTCTTTCAGGGCAGCCAATATTTTTTCTATCATACATTCCCTCGTTTCATTGGCGCAAAAGCGCTGATATACTATCTAAATTCCACCGCAGCCGTCTTGCGTCCTCTCTCACCCAAGTCTTATCCTTGCCTTGATAAAAGAACCGCCGTCGGACACTTTCACCCACTCCTTATATCCCTTGCCGCACATTCCGCCTCCACCGAGCCTGACCGTCTCCGATACCATACTGATGGATTTCAGCAAATCCGGCACATATCCGGTGAGCACCACCGGCGAAAAAATCTTTCCGGTCAGTTTCCCATCTTTTATCTCCCGGGCAATGTTGACCATACACTGGATGCCCCAGTTTTTGGGATCTTCCATACCGCTGGAAGGCTCCTCCAGCAAAAATCCGTTCTTTACGGAGGCAATCATGTCCTCCACTTTGTCGTTTCCGCCCTGGAAAAAAGTATTGGTCATTCTGGTGTAAGCCTTCCTCTGATAGCTTTCCCGTCTGCCGTTTCCGGTGGGCGCCGTTCCAAGATGCATGGCCGACTGCGCGTCCGAAATTCCGGCCTTCAGAATCCCTTTTTCAATGACCACGGTATCTTTTGCCAGAACACCTTCGTCATCAAAAAAGTAGGTGGCCACTTCCCTGGCGGCAGCCGCACCGTCATGCATGGTGACAAGTTCCGACGCCACCTGCTTCCCCACAAACTGTTCCGCCTGGGCCCTCTTCTTCACAAACATGTCCATCTCCACGCCATGTCCGAACGCCTCATGCACGATCATTCCCGTTACCTCCGGGTTGCAGATGCATTCGTATTCTCCCGGCACCATGGGTTCACTCTCCAGCAGTTCCAGCCCTACTTTCGCCACATCGCACACGCCTTCACGCATTTTCGTCAGAAGTTCCGCGCCGCCCAGATTGGAAAATCCCCTGTAGCTCTGCTTGATTTCCTCCCCCCTGGCTGCCAAAACAAAAAATCCTCCCGACATCCACAGTACATTCTGTTCCAGGTCTTTATTTCTGGACAGGAAAAGCTTGCTGTATTTCTGGTACTGGACAAATGCCTCACAATCCAGTATTTTCTCACTGTATGCCCTGCCCTCCTCACTGGCCCGGGCCAGTTCCCGGATAATGGCCTCGTCCCCGTATTCCCGGGGATCAATTTCATATTCCGTGCTGTCCGCAAACACTGCGGGTTGGTCTTCCAGCATGGCATAGACACTGCTGCGCACGCCTTCCGGCAACTGTCCGGACAGGGGGATGATCTCCTTTTTGATTTTTTCCAGAATATCCCCGATTTTTTCTTCCGTTATTTCATTGAAAGAATATTCCCCATAGCCGCAGCCATCATAGACTTTTACCACAAAACCACGGCCTGACAGCCTGCCAACGGTATTTGCGGAGGTGACATTTTTGTCCACCGTATACTGCTTAGACACTGAATCCGATGCCAGAATGGACGCATAGGGGTATTCCTCCAGCAGCCGGTCTCTCAGATGAAGCAATACCGGCTTCACCTGACTTAAGTACTTGCTTGATTCTACTTTCATTTCCGATTTTCCTTTCCGAAGCAGCCGTCCTTCCCGGGGCCGGCATGCTTACCTTTGATGCGCCGGTCCCCGCCGCCTGTACAATAAAAATTATACACCCGATTCCCGATCTTCACAAGCATGTATTCTCATTCACATATACGGTAACAAGGTTTTGTATCATACTTATCAAAGATTTTTCATCCTTCCCCGTTTTCCGTCACATAATACTGCGCCTGTGCATGCCATAATTCATAGTATTTTCCCTTTTCATCCTTCAGTAGTTCTTCATGGCTGCCCCTCTGGACCAGCCGGCCTTCATGAAATACGGCAATGTCGTTGCAGAAACGGCAGGAGGAGAGCCGGTGGGAAATATATATGGCAGTCTTATTCTGCACCATGGTATCAAAACGGGAATAGATTTCATATTCCGACAGCGGATCCAGACTCGCGGTGGGCTCGTCCAGCAGTACGAAAGGTGCGTCTTTATACAAAGCCCTGGCTATGGCGATTTTCTGTGCTTCTCCGCCTGATATTTCCACCCCTTCATCCTGAATTTCCTGATAAAGCCAGGTGTCCAGCCCTTCCGGCATCTGTTCCATCCGTTCCGACAGTCCCGCCTGGGCCAGAACTTCCATGGCCCTGCCGCCGTCTGTCTCCATGGAAGCCGCCACATTCTGGCCCAGGGGCATGGACAGCAGCCTGAAGTCCTGGAATACCACGGAAAAGAGTCTGATGTATTCATCCTGCCTGAATTTGCGGATGTCCACGCCGTTCAGCAGGATCTCTCCCTCCTGAGGGTCATAAAGCCTGCAGAGAAGTTTAATCATAGTTGTCTTGCCGGAGCCGTTCATACCCACAATGGCCATGCGTTCCCCCACTGTCAGCTTCAGCGAAAAATGTTTCAGGGCATAACTGTCAGTCCCGGGATACCGGAATGAAACATTCCGGAATTCCACTTCATACTTGTTGTCCAGCCGTTTTTCCACCGGAAGCTGTCCCTTGTACATTTCGTCATTGATCCGGAACATTTTCAGGGTATAGGCTTCCCGGCGGGCAGTCAGGCACAGATCCTTATACTGCTCCTCCATCCTCTGAAATCCCATAATAATATTGGTGAGGGCGCCGGCAAACTTCACCACATTCCCCACGGAAAACGCACCCAGGATACAGAATGCCCCGGAAATCAGATAACCCGCCAGGGTCATGAGCCGCTGGGTAAAGCCCTGTATCATGCCGCATTTTCTGCTCATTTTTTCACTGGTACGGGCCCAGTGCATGGCATTTTCGCTCTCCCGGATATTATCCGACGTATATTTCTTCATCATTTCATACCCGTCATAGAGATGGATGTCCTTGATAAAATGATAGTCCCCGCCCATACAGCGCCCTACCCAGTACCAGGTAAAAGAAACATATTTTTTGCGCAGTTCTATGGGAAATTTCTTCGTGAAATCACTGAGAATCGTCTCCTGCAGGGCGGCATTGGTTTTACTGTACAGCCGGGTCAGGCCCACAAGGAGCAGCACCAGCATGACCAGCCCCATCCAGAACCACGGATTTCGGGAATGCACCATAGTATTTAAAATCGGCAGGGCCACAACGGCGGAACAGATTATGTTCAGGATCTGATAGATTATGCCATCCGATTTCCAGAACACATCACTGATTCCCGCCCCCCAGATGTTGGCCCTGTCAATGCGTTCCATCAGTTCCTTCACATAAGGACTTTCCAGAAGGGAATAGTCCATACTCTGAAATTTGGCGGCAAAATTGCCGTTATAAATCCTTATGATATTTTCTTTCCTGGGACTGATAAACTCATTCCAAAGCACACTGCTGGCCAGGGTAAGAAGGGAGGGGAAAACCAGCAGCAAAACCACTGATTTCATGATTTCTTCCATCGGCCTGCCCTCATAGAGCAGTTCCAGAATATCCGCGGACAAAACCAGCCTCAGTGCGCCGTTTGCCGTATCTGTCAAAAGCCGCAGGATATTCAGGAAAAAGTAGCTTCTGTCCAGCCCATGGACCGCGGCCAGAAGGTTTTTGAGATGTCTGATATTTTCCCGGAAAGGAATTTTGCTTGTAAGGTCATTTTGCATACTTTCTGCCGTCCTTTCTAATCAAGTATCCAGTCTTTGGTCTGTCTGGTAATAATGAGACTGTATTTCAAACATATGGGCGTAACTGCCGCCCTTTTTCATCAGTTCCTCATGGGTACCTTCTTCCGTCACCCTCCCGTCTTCCAGAAACAGAATTCTGTCGGAAAACTTCGTGCTGGCAAGACGGTGTGAAATAAAAATGGATGTCCTTCCCCTGCTGAGTTTCACATATTCCTCATAGATCTGGCTCTCTGCCACAGGATCCAGCGCCGATGTAGGTTCGTCCAGAATCAGGATATTTCCGCCTTTGTAGAGTGCCCTGGCCAGCAGGAACCGCTGTCTCTGTCCGCCGGAAAGTTCCACTCCCTCAAATGCCTGGCTTGTCATAAAGCTGTTCATGCCAATTCCCTTCTCCCGGAATTCTTCTTCCAGCCCTGCCTGCCTCAGTGCCTCCCATGCCTTTTCCTCATCCGTGTCTTCCAGTTTTTTCATGGAAATATTGCTGCCCACGGGATAGGGAAAGATGGAGGCTTCCTGGAACACCACGGAAAACAAGTCATACAACCCCCTTTTCTGCACCCTGGAGATGTCCACGCCATTGATCAGGATGGTTCCCCCGTCCGGCTCGTACAGCCCGCAGAGTAATTTTATCAAAGTGGTTTTTCCCACGCCGTTTACCCCCAGAAGCGCAATCTTTTCCCCGGGATGAATCACCAGGTTAAAATGGTCATAGATCTTTTCTTTCCCATAGGAAAAAGTCACGTCCCGGAACTCGATCTTTGCAGGCTGCCGGTACAAAGCTTCCGGCACCTCCCCTGCGTCATCTGTCTCCGGCATGTCCATATGGGCGCGGAAGCAGGAAGCCTCCTCATTTGCCAGCTTCAGATTAGTGTACGTATCCACCATGCCGGTGACAAAACCGGAAAATCCCGTGATGGCTCCAAAATACACCAGAAAACTTCCCAGGGCAATCTCCCCTGTCAGGCAGGAATGGATCAGATAGCCATAAGCCAGGCCGTTTCGCAGAACCGTCAGTAAAATCTGCAGGAAATCCGCCAGAATCATCTTCCGGTTATTCTTTTTCTCCAGCTTCATCCTCTCCCCGAACACCTTATTCCGAAATGCCATCATCCAGTCATTCATGGAAAAAATACGCATATCCTTGGCCAGGTCTGTATCCCGCAGCGTATAGGTCAGATATTTGATCTCTCTTTCCGACTGGGCAAACTGGTCCCTGAGGGCAAGCATCCAGCGGTTTTTCAATTGCAGTACCCCGTAATTCAGCAGGGACAGCAGGAGCAGAAAAACCACCATCCAGGGCTTCAGGGTGCTCAGCACCGTGGAATACAGAAGAAAGCAGGCCACATTGACAACCATGTCCCGGGGAAAATCCAGCATTCTGTAACTGACCGCCCAGTCCCCGCCATCCATGCACTGATAGGCCCGCTTGATAATGTTTTTCCGTTCCCCGTATTCCACTTCCTTATAGTGTAACTTCATTTCCTTCATCACGGCGTCGCCCAGTAAACTGGTGCGGAATACATTTTCATTGAAATAATTTCCCCGCTCAAATCCCTGGGCCATCCCATCGCATACCATGTATAAAAGGCCTGCCAGTGCAATGACGCCCAGTCCTTGCAAAAGTTCCCCCTTCTGCACTACGCTTACCACAATTCCCGGCATCAGAATGGCCAGAAAAGGCCCCAGGATTCTGCCCAGCACAATCATCACATGGTGCAGCGCCATCCTGGGCTTTTCCCGGTAGAGATACCTGTGGAAATACAGCACATTGGAAAAAATAGAATAGGTTTTGTTTTCTTCTTGCTTCATGTTCCTTCCTTTCCGGCCGGGTTTCTGCCCTACATGCCGTCTTTCCGACGGCATTATTCCTCCCTGCCCGCTTTTTTTCCGTTTCCATGTTCTATTTTATCTGTAATTCCAAAAAAAGAACCGATTCTGCACGAACGGTTCTCTTTTTGCACCAATGGTTATTTTACTTTCTGTGTTTTTCCGGGTTTTTCTGTTTTTCCGACCCCCGCGCAAATGCGCCCCGCGGAAGGCAACTGCAGACACTGCCGGATTCACCCCGGCCTTACAGGGGAATCAGAATCTCTGTGGCAAACACATTTCCTTCGTCCTCCCGGCTGAGATATCCCTTATATTTCCTGACTACTTTGTCGATTCGGGAAAGCCCGTATCCGTGGCCGTCCACTGCCTTGGTGGTAAGGTAACTTCCAAGCCCCTTACGGTAAGTGCCATCGGCAGAATTCATCACATAAATATAGAGATTCTCCTTGGCCCTGGTCATATAAAAACGGATGAAACGCTCCTCCGGCGGCACTTTCAGACAAGCCTCCATGGCATTGTCCAGCAGATTGCCGATCATGACGCTTAAATCCACATCCGACACCGGAAGATGGGCAGGCAAAAAGGCATCCGCATCCACTTTGATGTCTTTTGTCTTTACTATGGAAAGCTTGCTGTTGAGAATGGCATCCACCATATTGTTTCCGGTTTTCAGGGCGATGTCGATCTGGTTATAATCTTCCGTCAGTTCCCAGAGATAATTCTCCAGCAGCGCTGTCTGTCCCATCTCCAGATGTGCCTGCATGGTCTGTACATGATTTTTGAAATCATGCCGCCAGCCCCGGGTCTGGCGATACATATTGTCCACTTCCTCACAATGCTTCCGGGTCAGGTCATCCTGAAACCTGGCCGTCTGCCGTTCCACCGCGTAACGGACATATAAGCGGACTCCCAGGACTCCCGCCGCAGACACTATGAGAAATACGATAATGGCAAAATAAAAAATCATATCAGCTCCGCTTGCTCTAAAACCCCCAAATCATTACAAAGCAATAAAAGTTTTGATAAATCTCTCATTGACCGCATTGTAGAGCCTGCGGCTCACCGGCACCACCGTCCCGTCATCCATGACAATGTCCTGCCTTCCCACCCTTGCGATCCTGCGCACATTCACCAGATAGGAGCGATGGCAGAACATAAAATCCCCCCATTCCCCCAGCTTCTGTTCCAGTTCCCGGATTCCCAGCTTCAGATGCAAGCGGTTTTCCATGCATTTCAGTACGCAATAATGTCCTTCTGCTTCCGCATAGAGAATCCTCTCCACATCCACCTTTACCAGTCCCTCTTCCCCGGGCAGGAGAAAGCGCTTCCTCTCCGTCTCTTTCCGCTGAAAACATTTTTCCAGACATTCCCAGACTTTTTCCCTTTTCAGCGGTTTCAGCAGGTAATGCATGGCCTCCACCTCATAGCCTTCCTGCATATAATCCGGAATGCCCGTGGTAAATACAATGGCCATATCCTTTCCCTTTTCCCGCAGCTTCCGGGCCAGGCTGACGCCATTGGTTTTTCCCATCACAATGTCCAGAAACACTATGTCACAACTCTGGTCCCCGCACCAGGCAAAGTAAAAGGCTTCCGCGCTGTCATAATGCTCTATATTCATGTCCGGAAAATTCGTTTCCTTCCACTCCGAAATATACTTTGTCAGGATATCCCTGTGGACCTGCTCGTCATCCACCACCGCAATATTCAGCATCCTTCCGCTCCTCTGCAAACATATTCCAAATGAATTCCTGCGCCGGCCCGCATAATTTCAGCAGGTTTCACAAACCGGGGCTGACAGAAAACATTTTTCAGACACACGCTAAGCCAAAAACAGACTTCCCGCCTGAAATACCACTGTGGACACTGCCCAGGCCAGGAACAGCTGGAATGCAATCATCTTCAGGGTAAATTTCCAGGATCCGCTCTCCTTTCGGACCGTGGCAACCGTTGCCACACAGGGCACGTACAGCAGACAGAACAGCATCAGACAATACGCGTTCAGCGGGCCGAAACCGGGGTTAATCCTGTGAATATTATCCACAATCGCCGTCATTCCGGCGTCAGAATTGGCATTTGCCACACCGAACAGCACCGCAAAGCTGGATACCACCACTTCCTTTGCGGAGATTCCGGAAAGCAGGGCCACCGCAATCTGCCACATACCCAGGCCCGCGGGGGCAAGCACCGGCACCAGCAGACGTCCCAGTCCTGCGCCGAAACTGTCCGGGGCTGAAACACGTCGCCGAAGCCCGGGATCCATACTTAAAGTATGGGTGGTAGGGGAGCATCGCCGGCACAAAGAAGCCGTACCGAAAGGAGCGGTGGAGTGCCGGGGAGAGAGAATGCCGGAATGAGTAGCGAGACGGGGGTGGGAATCCCCCGGGCCGGATGTCCGAGGTTTCCAGGGTAAAGCCGATCTGCCCTGGGTAAGTCGGGGCCTAAGGCGAGGCCGGAGGGCGTAGCCGATGGACAGCAGGTGGAGATTCCTGCACTGCATGCGGCCAGAACTGCGGGGACGCACTGGCAGGGCGTGTGCCGGGAAGGGAAAAACCGGTGCAAGCGCCCGTACCGGGCGGGAGGAAAAACCCCCGCCGGAAGGGAGGGCGTGAGGCGGAGCGAAACACAAGTAGCGAAGCACGCCGAGCCGGTGCCGGGAAAAGCCGCTATGGCGCCGCATGCACCCGTACCGCAGACCGACACAGGTGGACAGGGAGAGAATCCCAAGGCCGGCGGGAGAAGCATTGTCAAGGAACTCGGCAAAATGGCCCCGTAACTTCGGGAGAAGGGGCGCCTGCGCAGGCAGGCCGCAGAGAATAGGCTCAAGCAACTGTTTAGCAAAAACACAGGTCTATGCGAAACCGAAAGGTGAGGTATATGGGCTGACGCCTGCCCGGTGCTGGAAGGTTAAGAGGAGAGGTCAGGAAACGAAGCCTTGAATTGAAGCCCCAGTAAACGGCGGCCGTAACTATAACGGTCCTAAGGTAGCG
>OFGG01001460.1_pt1 | contig 15369 bp, 17 predicted proteins | sample 1521701 | NCBI WGS metagenome assembly OFGG01 (sample SAMEA3504081, study PRJEB24116) | mouse gut metagenome | biome: mouse gut; feature: mouse-associated habitat; material: faeces | place: Denmark | collected 2011
CCATTCAGGCACCGGTACGACCGCTTAATCTCCTGCCCTCTCTAAGCCGGATTCTATTTACCACAATTCGGATCAAATTCCGGATTGCACGCATAAAAATTCCTGCTGTCGAGCTCTTCCTGCACCATCCGCAGACCTTCGCCGAAACGCTGGAAATGAACGACCTCCCTCATCCTCAGAAAACGGATCGGATCACAGACCTCAGGATCTTTGACCAGACGAAGAATATTGTCATAGGTGACTCTCGCTTTCTGTTCTGCTGCCATATCCTCAAACAGATCCGTGATCGCATCGCCCTTGGACTGAAACTCGCAGGCATTAAACGGAATTCCTCCCGCGGCCTGCGGCCAGATTCCTGCCGTGTGATCCACATAATACGGGGCAAATCCAGCCGCTTCCAGTTCCTCCGCGCTGAGCCCTTTTGTCAGCTGGCGGACAATCGCGGCGATCATTTCCATGTGGGCCAGTTCCTCGGTGCCGATATCCGTAAGCAGACCTGCCACTTTGCGGTACGGCATGCTGTAACGCTGGGACAGATAACGCATCGAGGCTCCGATTTCTCCGTCCGGCCCTCCGTACTGCGTCATGATAATCTGCGCAATTTTTGCATTCGGCCTTGTGATATTTACCGGATATTCCAGTCTTCTCTCATAATTCCACATCAGCAGTTCCCCCCTTCCCACGGCAGCGGCTGCGCAGACCAGGTCCAGAAATCTCCCGGGTTTGCACTGTCAATCGTGAGCGGACCGTATTTTTCCGCGTAAGCCCGCATCGCGCATCTGCGCAGGTCAATATAATGGTTAAAATATTTGAGGGCCTCCTCATCCTTCGGATGGGTATCCAGATACAGGGTGATATCCACGACTGCAAAACTGACCATGTTTATCCAGTGTAAAAGCTGCGCCTGGTTCATCTGGCTGATCATCATCATCGCCTGCCAATCCCCCTTCCCACAAAAGGTTTGTCAAGCTCCGGGAAAATCGTTCCGACTTCCAGCGCCTTATCTGGTTCATAGACTGTTGTAAAATACTGCCACGGAACATAGGCCATGGCCGGCACGAAATCATGCTCTGTATATCCATTATCACCGCCGCAGCCACAGGGCTTCTCCACGGGCACCGGCATCCTGTAATTTCTCATGCACATTTCCTTCCAGATTGTTATCTCTCTATAATTTATGTTCTAAAATCCGGAATGGTGCATAGGAATCTCAAGCTTCGCTCAGTTTGTCGATCGAGGAAAGAATCTCTTCCATCTGCGGACGCCTCCCGCCTGCCTTGTCCAGCAGACGCATAATTTCCCGTCTGCGGGATTTCAGCTCTCCCAGGTTATATTCAATTCTGCCGCGTACTTTCTGTCTGCGGGCAATCAGATCGTGTTTGATCTCCACCATCTCCTTTGCATCGACGAGCGCCGCCGCCTGTGTCACCCACACGCGGGAATCGTACAGCTCATATCCCAGGAGCTGCCGGACCAGCTTGCCGTTATAATATTCCAGATCCTCATTGGTTCGCTGAAAACGCTCCCGATCCTTCACCGCCTCCAGATAATACTCCCACTGCTGTTTCAGTTCCGCGGCATTGCGCACATGATATTTTTCACAGGCGTAATCCACGGCATTTTCAATGCTGACGTATTTCAGCTTTACCCTGTTCTGGAGGACAATGGCGCGGTTGATATGCCGCTCCGCTGATTCAATTTCCGTCTCATCGTTGCGGATTCTCAGATAAATCCAGCAGATCAGAACGGCTGTAATCAGCGAGTATGCCATCCAGGCATATCGAAGATCTGTTTTTAAAATAACCTGCAGGAAAAAAAGGGCAATTGCCGCCACCGCGGCGATACCTGCCAGAATATAAAGCATATTTTTAAGATTTACACTCTGATGTCCCAGGAACTCTTTTCGCAGATTCCACTCCGCTTTTTCCCGTTCAAGATACTTCATATCCTTCTGCAGCGTATCCCGGTATACCTCATTTGCCGAAAAACGCTTGATGGCGGATGGCATCTCATTCTCTTCGAGCTGCATCTGAACGTACTGCGCATCCGACAGCTTTCTGGAAGAATTGAGAAAACTGGTTCTGGACTGATTCAGGCGTACGACATTCGCCGCCGTCTCCTCAATCTTTCTGCGCTCTTCTCCCTGGAGATCCTCAAGACGCTGCACATCATTCAGATAGGATGTCAGCCTGCGGTATTCCGCTTTTTCATCATCGACATCCCTCGCCGTTTCCATCATCTGTTCAAGCTGCTCCACAATATACTGTTCAATTTTCCGCGCACTCTCAATATTTCGCGGCTCTCTCAGATCCTGTTCCGTCAGAATTCCCTCGTCGGATTCCCCGTATTTTTTTCCCGCTTCTTTTCTTTTTCTGTTCCATTTCCAAGAAAACATAGGCTACTTCCTTATAGTTCACAATTTTTACGATACTGTTCTTTCCGGTTTTCAAGCAATTGATAAAGCACCTGCTTTTCTGCTCTTTCCGCGCCGTCTCCGCCGTTTCCCGGAACCGTCTTCCCGGAATCTCCTCCTGAAAAGGCCGGAATATCCCCGGAGTTTTTCTTTCCCGCCTCCGACAGGGCGGCTTCCATCTCTTTGAGCTCTTCCGGGGGCACCCCGGACAGGCGCGCCGTCTCTTCAGCCAGAACCATGTCCCCTGCCAGGAAGCAGGCCATCAGACACTCCCGCAGGGATTCCCGGTTCTTATTGTGCTCATAAGCCGTCCGGTAACACAAAAATGCCTCCCGGAACCGGAACAGACGGACGTACGCGGTTCCAAGATTGTGCCACAGATTTCCCGCCAGAAGAGGATCTTCCTCCCCGCGGTTTAAAAGTCTGCGGTACTCCAGAATGCCGCAGGCATAATCCCCGTTTTCCAGATACCGGTCAGCGCGAAGTTTTGCGCACTCAGCCTCAGACTTATGCTCAATATCCCACAGGCGCTCTCTGAGCGCCTGTACATCTGTACAGTATCCGGATTCAGACAGGATACACGCGGCAAATTCCGCCAGGGGGCCGCCCGCCTTCCGGATCTGCCGCATTTTTTCCGCGGTCTCCGTGAGGCCGAAAGCCTCTTCCATCCATCTGCATAGCTCCTCATCCATAAAGCTCTTTCCGAGCAGGTACAGATTATTTTCAATATAATAACTGAGCTCCTCAATGGAATAAACATTGAGGGAAGCAGCCCTGATATAGCAGGGCTCCTGCGCAGCCTTTCTGCTGCACAAAATCAGATCGCCCATCTGACACCCCCTTTCACGGATATCACAACACACGGCCCCGGTCCTCCTGCGCTCCGCCTGGGCGCAACGGACACCGCGCAGCCGTCATCTCCCCTGCCTGTGCCCGGCACGGCTGTCAGACACGCTTTCAGCCGCTTTTAAGATCCGGCAGAGAGAGACATGACATATTCCCACATCTTTTCTGACGCGGGAAAAATCTCCCCGAACCCCAGGTCTTTTATCCCAATGCACACCTTACTGTCCGACAGCGGTTTTGCGGTGATCTGAAGACGCGTCGCTCTCGGCGGCCTCTCCGGCAGATCAGTAAGTTCCAGCTTCTCAATTCTCGCCTCCCTGCTGTCCGGCTGCTGGAGCCAGAAGTCGATTTCCGGAGTGCCGTCGAGCAGAACCTCGCATTCCCCGACCGCCTCATACCAGTTATCCCCCGCACTGATAAGCGTAAAAAACTCCGTCGCCCCGCTGTTTCGGACTTTTAAATATACGTTTACCTTCATTTCATTATCGCCCAGATATACATACGGCCATTCCAGCTTTTTTGCGCGGACCGCCGCCGCATAGCAGGCTCCCTTGGAATAAAGGTTTTTTCCGATAAATGCCCTGCGGCCCCTGCACAGATAAGCGACCGACAGCTTCATCCAGTTTCCCTCAAAACCGTCGCCGACCAGATATACGGAGGAAACCGTCCTCCCCTGAAAAAAATTTTTTATCATTTCCAGAAAAGCCTCATCCCGTCCGCTGCTGCCAAGATTCGTCCGCTCTTCCGCAAGGGTCACAACCTGCGGTATGGTGCGCTGGTTGCGCGAGATCCGCAGACACCGCAGTTCCTCTCCGCGGCAGTCAAACAGACAGACATCATGCCGCATCAGCTCCTCATTCTGGCTATAACAGAAATAATAAAAACATTCCTTCCGGTCCAGAAGCGTCACCTGCCCGGCCGTAAAGTTCAGCTTCGCAGCCGCCCATGCAAACAGCTCCGTCACCTCCCGTGAAAGACTGTCGAGTGAGACCACAAGGCGCTCAATCACAGCGGGAGGCTTAAGGCGTGCGGACAGCCAGAGCACTTTCTTCAGGAAAAGAGCAAAAAGCTCCTTTGCCGGAAAAAACTCTTTTCCTACCGGCACCTGTTCCCCTCTGAGTGCTCTGCCAAACGGCGCGTCCACCACCTCCCCCTCGCCGGAACGCATCAGCTTCACCGCCTCCTCACCGGCGCACCACTGTCCTGTTTTCCTGCGCCGGTATCTGATATACCTCCCTGCCCGCCACCGTACTGACCGTCTCCGGCTCCTTCATATTCAGCTGGAAGAAGCTGATTACAGCATATTCGTCATCCAGGTCCAGGCCGAGATAATACTGATTCTCCATATAATCAAGTCCTTTTCTGCGGCCTACAGCAGTTTAAAAACCGTTTCGGCCTTTTTCTGTATCTCATCGTATTCCTTCAGCTGTCGCACCAGCGCTTCCGTATCGCCCACAAGACGCCTGCGCAGCATTCTGTTAATTCTGACATAGCGGTCCGGTATATTTCCTGAAGATCCTGTCCGCCGCTCCGGCGCGCTGCCGGAAGATCCTTCCTTTCCTGCGGCTTCGCAGTCCCACGGCTCTGCACCTGCAGACATCTCTGCCGCTCCCTCTCCCATCACGGCACAGCCGCTCTCTGTGAGATAAACACCTCCCGGTCCTTCTTCCATGATATAGTACTGCACAGTCTCCCCTGGAAACAAAAGAAACATTTTCACGAACAGCCCGCCGTGCATCTCTTTCATCTCCTCCTCATGGAAGTCCGCCTCTTTCTCCATGCGGAAATACACTGTGACATGCGCTCCGGCAGCCGCCGGATATGTGAGAAAATATTTATCCTGCAGACAGTATTTTTCCCCCAGCTCTTTTGGAAATCTCCGGTAAAAATCAAAAAAGAGTCTGCGTCCGGTGTATACATCAAGAAGACGTTCCGCCGTCTTCCAGTGTTTTTCCTTCCATCCGCTCCCTGTGCCGGCAACAGAAGCAAGGTACTTAAGAAGACCGAGGCTGCACGCTTCGTTCAGTTTCTGCCCTTCCAGATACCGCTGCCAGATCTGCAGAAATACATGTTCCGGCGCCGCGCGCCCTCTGGTCACATAACCGTGGGAAAACCACGACAGATATGCCATGCATACCCGCTCGCTTCCTCCTCCGGCATAATAATTTTCATATATCTGTTCCACATCCGGGACATACTCTGCCGTGAAAAGCATCTGCGTCAGAATCCGCTCCTCCAGCGCCATTGTATCCGTTCCGAAACCGGAAGAAGCCTTCCAGATCTCTGCCAGCATTTTTACCGCTCCCTGTGCATGGCTGCTGAGATAGCTGAGCATTACGTCATTATACTTTCCATGCCGGAATGTGTCGAGCGCAAATCCCAGGAGAAACGCATCCTCCTCTTCTCCATTTTCCGGAATGGCATAGCTTAAAATAAGCACGCGCGCAGAATCCGGCAGAAGTTCATAGCCGTATGTCCGTATCAGCCTGCAGACATCCGCAAACATCCGGTTTTCCGTCATCAGTTCCAGCAAAAACCGCCTGTCTGAAGGTGCATACGGCTTTAAGTCCGCCTCCTGAAGATATTTTGTCAGCAGCCTGTCCCGTCCGTCAGCTTTCCCACCGCGGAATACCTGCAGCAACAGCTCTGCGCGGCTTGTCTCATTCAGCTGCTCCAGTCCCAGAAGTGTTTTCAGGTGTGCCTCGTCCTTTCTGGAAAACTCCTTTCCACCGCCGCTATAAAAATGATACAGAACATATTCCGCGCATTTCGGCATTAACGCAAAACAACTTTCCGCATACTGCGCCGGATTCATCATCGCCTCGTCGCGGTATGAAACACTGTCGATAAAACTATTGCCCCTGTTATCCTCCAGCACAATGCAGTAATCATCCGTGAAGGAACGGTAATACGCGACACCGTTCACCAGAGGCACGACCTGCGTATCCTTCAGCTGTGCATGGCGGATCACCGCCCGCGCCATGCCGCGGTCCCCACAGGTCAGCCTGCGCGTAAACAATACTCCCGCGAGAGCTCGTGCTGTTTCCTCATAAATCCCCCCGCTGCGCAGCAGCTCCTCATAGATTACCACCAGATCATCGCTGATATGGCCGGCTTCCATCTGTCTGACTGCAAACTCCCCGATTGTCTTTCTGTACTTCTGGTACAGCTTCGTCTGACGGGCACCTCCGGTAATAAGACCTGCATAAAGACGGGCTTTCTGCTGCCATGGAAGGGTATTGTTGTACTGAAAATACATCTGTACCACTTTCGGGATATTTCCCGCATCCTCCCTGTCGGACGAAGCCAGGAAAGCTTCATAGAGACTGGTAATGCGCAATTCCCGCTTTACGCCAAGCGCATACCATTTGTGGCAGTCAGCGTCGAATTTCTGTCCTTTGATCAGATAACCACAGATTACCGAGAGCAGTTCATCCGACGGGTCTGACCCGTAATATTCTTCCAGGATCCGGTAAAGAAACGGGTCAAACTCCCGCTTTCCCGGCACAATATTCATGACTGAAATGGCAATATCGCCAGAGAGCCCGCCCTGTTTTCTGCCCCAGTTGAGTACTTCCACGGCAAAGCGGTCCAGCCTTCCCAGCAGATATGGATCCTGCCAGACGAGATAATAAGCCTCCAGATAAAAATAAGGGCTTCTGTGCCCGGCCAGAACCCACGCCTCAATTGCCTTATATCGCTTCTGCGGCTGGCTGTAATACTCCTCCCTCACAAACAAAAGTATCCAGAAAAGCAGGGAACTCTCCGGATACCGGCAGAACAGCTCCTCGATCTCCGCCGTCAGTCTGTCCACATAGGAAGGTTCACGTTCCATCAGCGTGCACAGATAGAGATAATATCCCCACACAGGCTTTTTGCTGCCTTTATATGCGCGCCTGAAATCATCCAGAATCCACGACGCCTCCTGCCGCTGGCGGTTAATAATCAGCGCCTGCGCTTTCATCAGGGAATAGATCGCTTTTTCCGGCTCCATGGCCATCAGATGATCGAGTATCTCCACTGAGCGGTTAGCCCACACCCCCGTCACTATCCGCTTCAGGCGGTAGTCCGTGTAGAGCGTCAGCAGACGTACCTTTCCCTCCTCCTTATCCCTGTGTGCGCTGATGCCTGTTTTCTCCCGCCGCAGCGCCTCCGACACACATACGGTAAACACAAGCTCCATTCCCGCCATTCGGAAACGGATGCAGCCATAGTTCTTTCCAGCGTGAAGTGCCTCCCTGCGTATATCATATTCGTACCTGCAGCTGCTTCCGATAAAATCCTCCGCCGTAAGCCGCCTTTTCTGAAGAACCAGAAAGTCCGCGTCTGACGTCACCGTGATCTCAAAATACCCCCAGGTGTTTTTCCGCAGCTCAATTGTTTCACGGCGCGATTCCAGAAGTCCAAAGAATTCTGCCCCCGTTTCCCCGATCGAAAACTCCAGTTTTTTCTTTTTTCCTGCAGCCACCAGAAACTCCTCCAGCTTCTGATCTGTAATTCCTCCGTGCCGCATACCCTCATACCAGAGCCGTTCTCTCACCTCTGTCTGAGAGAGGATATCACAGAACTTTTCCGAGTGAAACAGCTTTCCGGCCTCCCGGAAGTTTTCCTTTGCAAGCGCAGTAAAATCATCGAGATTCCGGATTTTTCCGACTGTGGAATCAGGACACTGCCTTGTGACGGACACGACAAACGGAAGGCTGTATTCTCCGCTGGGAGAGATCACTGTAAACTCTCCTTTCAGAATATTTCCTTCCTGAAAACCATAATTGTGGAACAGATAACGTATCTGCACCTGCTCTCCCTCAAACTGCGGGTTCAGACATTCCATTCGCGGGTCAGAGGAGACGATCACGCCCCGCACCGGTTCCTGTTCCACGCCTGTGATGACAAATTTTCCGGCGGCGTCTGTCCCTTCCGCCGTCTCCACCAGCACAATGTCCTCCGAAAAAACGAGGAGCGGCTGACTGTTCTCAAATATTCCCATTGCAAGCTGCTGTATCCGTTTACGCAAATTGACACCTGCTTTTCTCTGTATTCATTCCCTGTATTGCAATTTCAGATATTCTGTTTATAATGAAAAAGAAACAATTTATAATAGATTATAAACGAATCCGGAGGAGTAATCAATGATAAAACACAAAGACCATTTTCATGGAAGCGACCTGGAAAAAATAGAAGAAATCTATGGAATCCGCAAGGAGGAGATTGTAAGTTTTTCCGCGAATGTAAATCCACTCGGTGTCTCCCCGCTTCTTCGCGCCACACTCGCGGAGCAGATTGATGCCATCACCACCTACCCCGACCGGGAATACACTTCGCTTCGCCGCTGTATCGCGCAGTACTGCGGAACAGACCCCGAAAATGTCATCGTCGGAAATGGTTCCACGGAGCTGATTTCCCTGTTCATTCAGATAGAACACCCGAAAAAAGCGCTGGTCGTGGGCCCGACCTATTCCGAATATGAGCGGGAAATATCTCTGGGCGGTGGAACGACACTTTATTATCCCTTGCGGGAAAAAGACAGTTTCCGCCTCAATCCGGAACACTTTATCTCCTGCCTGAATGAGAGCATCGGGCTTCTCGTGATCTGCAATCCGAACAATCCGACTTCCTCCAGCATCACACGGAAAGAGATGCGCTCCATTCTTGACGCCTGCAAACAGCACGATATTTACGTCATGGTGGACGAGACCTATGTGGAATTTGCCGACAATATGGAAGAGATTTCCGCCATACCGCTCACAAATTACTACAATAATGTAATGATTCTGCGCGGGACATCCAAATTTTTTGCGGCTCCCGGACTGCGCTTAGGGTACGCAGTGACCGGAAACAGGGATCTGGTCAAAGCTGTCAATACCCGCAAAAACCCGTGGACGATCAGTTCTCTGGCCGTCGCTGCCGGGGAAACCATGTTCCGTGACACGGACTATATCATGGAAACGCGAAAGCTGATCTCTGCCGAGCGGACGCGCATCTATGATCTGTTCTCAGAGCACTCCGGATTTAAGGTATATCAGCCGAGCGGAAATTTCATGCTGGCACGGATTCTGACAGAAGACCTCACCTCCATGGACCTCTTTGAGCGCGCAATCCGTGAAAAAATGATGATACGCGACTGTTCATCATTTCCGTTTCTGGACAATAAATATATCCGTTTCTGTTTTATGAAGCCGGAGGATAATGACAGACTGACACGCTGTCTGATGAGAAACTGAAACTGTCATGGGCCGGGAGTTCTGTCCTCCCGGCTCCTGTTCAGATCCCCGGAAAAATCAGTACCTCACCGGCCCATCACGCAGAATATCTGCAACTTCTTCCATCGAAAGCCCGTACGGAATCTCATATTCCCCAGTACTCATACTTGTCGCATATCCAAGCTCAAAAAGATGTTTGCGAAGCGACTCCGCATCACTGATCACACCGTTCGCCGCAAGTCTCTCACAGATCGTACGGCACACATCCCCGCGCTCAATCACAAGATGATAAAACTCACCCGGCGGAGTCTCCGCGGAAGTACCGGCCCCGCTGCCCTGGGTGCTTCCCGTGGCATCTCCGCCTGGGGTGCCCTCTGTACCGCCATCTCCGGAATCTCCTGTCCCGTCAGGGCTTCCCTGCACGCCCGCCGGATCGCCTGTCCCGGAAACTCCGTCAGGAGCATTCTGTGCATCGCCCGCAGCCCCGTCAGGGCTTCCCTGCGCTCCCGCCGGATCGCCTGTCCCTGCCATTCCTCCGTCTTCATCCGGCTTTGCCGGATCTGTCAGATTTTCTCCGGACGCAGCTCCGCCGTCATCTCCTGTCAGACTTCCTTTATTTCCATCCGTATCGTCTATTCCCGGGAGACCACCCGCATCGCTCTTCTCCTGCATCACCATGCCAAGGCGGGAAGCTCTCTCTATAATCTCTTCATCCGAAAGGGATGAACCTTTCCGTGAAAAACCGATCATCAGTATGATTGTTGTGATAATAATACCGATTCCCAGCCCACGCAGATAATATTTTAATTTCACGTGTTTCCTTCCCCTCTGTAAAGTCCGATCACCAGTCTCACCTCACCAACGCCCAGCCCGAGCTTTCTCGCGATCTCCACCTCGCTGTGCCCGTCCCTGTGCAGAACCAGGATCTCCTCATTGTGATTGTCCTTTCCGAAAACAGATGCCGCCGTCGGCGCACCGGCAGGTTCTGTCTGTACTGTTGCCGCAGATTCCGTCTTCGGCATCTGCTCCGTCGTCTCTGGGGAAGGTTCTTCTCTCCCGCGTTCCTCCTCCCGCACCCGTCCGGACGCAGCTGCCGGTGCGCTGCCGCCACCGGCGCGGATACGCTCCTGCAGATTGCGGATATCCGACGCCAGATGCTGCAGATCTGACGCCATTCCCGTCATCTCCGAATGTTTATCGTTGAGCATACTGTAGAGAAACATGATTTCATTGTGCGACTTATTCATATCCTGGATCACGGTATCCGAGTACTCGCTGATGGCCATAATCTTCTCATTTGTCTCTTTTTCCAGCGCCCGGTCGACCTTATCCGACACCATTTCAATGCGCTTCTCAATAGCCTCATCGACTCTTGGAACTGCATTTTTCAATCCCTTGTCAATGATTTTCTGAAGTTCGCCTTCGCTGAGTTCCGCAATCTGTTTCAATTCCGAGGGAGATAATTTTTCCGCGATAAAAAAGCTTCCGACCATAAAAATGCAGCCTGCCAGAAGCAGTATAATTTCTATTCCAGTCATATATTTCCCCTTATATTTTCATATCAAAGCTAGAGCCTCTGCCCTTGAAAAAGACCTTCCCCTCGCTCTCCGGTTCCCCGTCCTGCTCCTCATCCCGCTTCTTTTTCTTCTTCCGGTTGTCCTCATAGCTGTTGCTGCCCTTTTCCCTGGCATCATAACGATAGCCGTCATTCTCTTTTTTCCCGGTCTGCTGAACCTGATGGGGCAGATTTTCCTCCTCTTTCTGCTGATGAACCGAGATATTATGCTGTTCAACAACAGGCTTATTTTCTTCCTGATGCTTCATATTTCCAATATCCTGTGTCCGCTGAATCATTCCACTCATATCAACCGGCCTGATCGACATCCCTCACCGCACCTCGCTCTCCATACGCTTCCTTTTCTCAGTCTGTCAGAATCCCCATATAGCTTCCCATTTTCCGGCGCATTTTAAGCAGCGCCTTTGTGTGAAGCTGGGATACCCTGGACTCCGATACTTCAAGAATATTGCTGATTTCCTTTAAGGTGAGATCCTCATAATAATACAGGAGAATCACCCTGCGCTCTTTCTCGGTCAGAAGCTCCATTGTCTCACCGAGAACTTTCTTTAATTCTTCCTCCTGTATGGACTCCTCCGGCTGCGCAAAATGGGAATTATTCCTGGCATCCATCACAGGCTCGCCGCCCTGTTCCACAAATTCATTAAGCGAAACCACGTTTGTCACTTTCAGCTGGGACTGCCATTCATTCAGCTCCGTCTCTGCGATACCGAGTTCCCGCGCAACCTCCTCATCGGATGCATTTCTGCCGGTCTGTGTCTCAATCCGCTTGACTGCCTCCTCGATCTTTTTCTGCTTCTGCCGGACGGTCCTGGGAATCCAGTCCATCTTGCGGATCTGGTCCAGAATAGATCCCCGGATCCGCAGACTCGCATACGTCTCAAACTTAACGTCCTTGGACGGATCAAATTTATCAATCGCATCAATGAGACCGAATATACCGTAGCTCACCAGATCTTCATACTCCACATTATACCCAAGGTACATGCTAAGCCTTCCGGCAACGACTTTGACAAGCGGTGCGTATTCCGTGATCAGCTTTTCGCGCAGCGACGGGGATGGATTCTTCTGATAATCTCCCCATAACTTTTCTCTATCGACCGTTTTCATATGAAGCCCCCACGTTCCAGTTTGCTGTTACTGCTGTTCTTCCTCTTTCTCTTCTTCTCCGCCGTTCTCTTCTTCCTTCGTTCCGGCTTCTTCTTCACCATCCGTGGTTTCTTCTTCCTGTTTTAACGGGAAATTGATGTCCAGCACAATCTTAACAATGCATCCGAGCAGATAAAATCCCACCAGGACAGCAAGGAGCATCTTTGTAAATTCTACCGTATCCAGACGCCCCGCAATCCCCGCAATACAGGCAACGAGTCCTGCTGTCAGCATGACCAGTGCAGGTATTGGTTTTGTTTTCATCTAAATCTCCACCTAAATAATCTTTAACGGTTTTCCGACCGATTTGATATGAAACTCACCGGTTTCACAGTGCAGCTCCACCGTTCTCCCGTAATTGAGTCCCGTTTCCTCCGCCACCAGACGGATCCCCAACTGTTTTAAAATCGCCTTTGCAGCCTCGGCATTCCTTGCACCGATATTGCCAACCTCGGACAGACCGCTGACCTCAAACATTTTCGCCCCTCCGGCTATCTTTGCTACCAGCCTCCGCTTATTCGCGCCGGCCGCCACAACACGCCGGAGCAGCTCATTGATTCCCGTATCTGCAAACTTTGCAATATTACTGTTATTTCTCACCTTTGTACTGTCAGGAAGCATATAGTGGACCATACCCCCTACTTTTGTAACCGGGTCATAAAAAACAAGTCCGATACAGGAACCCAGCCCCAGAGTTGTGATGACGTCAGGGGCTTTGCATATGTTCAGATCCGCCATGCCCACTTTTATGACTTTACTCATATCCTCTCTCCCCTTACACTGAGATTCCAAGCGCCGATAATATTTTCTCATAGGATTCCTGTTCCGGCATCAAAATGAAGTAACCGTTGATCGCCACATCAGCACAGATTTCCGTCTGAATCAGCAGCGCATTATCCCCGAACTGTCCGAACTGAATCGCAGGCACACTTAGGATGGATGCTGCCATATCCACCGCGATATATGGAACGGACGGTAAAATCACAAGCTTTGTCAGGGAAGAGAGAGCTGACAGATACGATCCGGCAATAATATTGCCAATTTCTTTTAATGCGGACAGCTCCATCTCTCCAAACGGTGTCTCAGGCCCTCTGTCCGTCATCATCAGCTTGTTGACCAGATACCATGCGGAAGGAATATCCAGCAGGAACATCATGCTCCCCTCGATATCATTCTCCACCTCCAGAAAAATACCGACAATTGTCTCATCCTCTGCACCTACTGCCATGCCCAGCTGTGAAACTTCCATCAGACGGACATTCGGGACATTCATATCCACCTTAATCCCAAGCATTCCGGCGATCGCGGAAGTCGCGTTTCCCGCCCCGATATTGCCGATCTCCTTTAACACATCAAGATACATACTATTTACATCTTCCAGTGTCATATTACCCATGAATGAATCTGTTCCTCCTCTCTAAAATGTCTCCTCCACGATGGCATGAATCTCCAGCAGGGAAATCAGATCATTCTCATGCTTGCCGATTCCGTTGATAAAATTGCCCTTACCGGAGGCCTTTTCGATCTCATCCTCGCTTAAGTTGACGACTTCCTTCACCTCGTCCACGATTATTCCGAGGGAGCCTTTCTCTTCCAGTTTTAAGATAATAATTCTGCTCGCGTTTGTAAACACGTCATCGTCAAGATTCATTTTCCTGCGAATGCTCATGACGGGTATAATCTCCCCGCGCAGGCTTATGATACCCTTAAAATAATACTGCGCCTTCGGAACCCTGGTAATTTTCTGCATGCGCACGATATTATCTATGTAACGGATGTCGATTCCATACTGCTCGCTGCCAACCATAACAACAATATACTGCTTTATCTCTTTTTCGATTAATTCCAGACTATTATTCGCCATGCCGCACCTCCATTACATTAATACATTTACATCTAAGATCAATGCAACTTCGCCATCGCCGAGAATGGTCGCACCGCTGATAATCTTATTGTTGTTGATATACTTGCCGAGTGACTTGATTACAATCTCCTGCTGTCCCATCAGCTCATCGACGACAAGCCCTGCCTGGCTGTCCCCCTTCTGCACAATCACTACGGTCAGGCTGGTCGGCTCCTCTTCCTTCGGCTCTGTATCCAGCACCTGATTTAACCGGATCAGCGGAATAACTTTGCCGCGAAGGTGAATCACTTCCTGTGCCTCCACATATTTGATATCTTTCACCGGAATGTCCTCGATATTGGAGATGGATCCGATCGCAATCGCATACTTCTCTTCCCCGATCTCCACCATGAGAGCCTGAATAATTGCCAGCGTCAAAGGAAGACGCACTGTAAAGGTTGTCCCTTCACCTCTTTCCGTCTTGACTTCCACATCGCCGCCGAGCGCCTCAATATTGGACTTTACAACATCGAGCCCGACACCGCGGCCTGAGATATCGGTGATCTTCTTCGCCATCGAAAAGCTGGGCAGAAACAGAAGATTGATAATCTCCTTCTGACTCATGCTTTCCGCCTGCTCATCCGTGATAACGCCGCGCTCAATCGCCTTCTCACGGACCGCATCCACATCGATGCCGCTTCCGTCGTCCCCCACCTCGATAATGACATTATTTCCTTCCTGAAATGCCTTTAAGAAAATACTGCCGACCTCCGGCTTGCCCATCTCGAGACGCACATCATTGTCCTCAAGACCATGATCTGCAGAATTGCGGAGCAGGTGCTGAAGCGGATCTCCGATCTGATCCACTACGGTGCGATCCAGCTCAGTATCCTCACCGGTCATGTAGAGCTCCATTTTTTTATCCAGTTTACGCGCCAGATCACGAATCATGCGCGGAAACTTATTGACAACACTCTCAATCGGGACCATGCGGACCTTCATAACAGATTCATGCAGACTCGTCGTAATGCGCTCAAGTCCCTCAATCTGCTCATGAAAAGACTGATTGTGAAAATCGCCGGACTCCGTCTCACTGATTGATACAAGACTGTTCTTTGCGATAATCAGCTCTGAAACCTGATTCATCAGCGCATCCAGTTTCTCGATATCCACACGCACAGTCCGGTTTGTGACCGGCTTTGCCACCGTCTGCTTCTTTCCTCCTGAGGATGCCGACGACGAGGATTTTGGCAGGACAGCTGCCGGAGGTTCAGGCGTCACAGCCGTTTTCTCCACGGCAGCCACTGTCGTCTCCGGAACTACCGCAGCAGCTGCTGCGGCC
>OFGG01001465.1_pt1 | contig 15319 bp, 9 predicted proteins | sample 1521701 | NCBI WGS metagenome assembly OFGG01 (sample SAMEA3504081, study PRJEB24116) | mouse gut metagenome | biome: mouse gut; feature: mouse-associated habitat; material: faeces | place: Denmark | collected 2011
TATTATCTCCCACTCTGCCTTTTTTGTCAAAAGATTTTAAACAGGCTCTGAGATTCTTGACCAGTACAAAGACCTTTGACCTGAGTAGGATCAATACCTAACCGCAGCAAATGATTTCGAAGCTGATTGCTGATATTATCTGTTTGGTTTCTATATGCTTCCGTTCTGAATGCCAAATCATGCAAAAAAATAATGAGTTTAATCTGGACATCATCTTCATACAAACAATTATGGTTTTTATCTATTTGCTTCAAAGTGTTTGCTATATCTGCTTCGGCTCGTGACAATCCCTTTTCAACAAATTGGTCATTTTCTTCTAAAAAGGGGGAAAAACTTGTCCTGTAGTAATCTTCCATTTCAGATAAAACTGACTTTAGAACTGTATTATCAGCATCATAGAAATACCGCTTTGCGGCAAAATTTCGTATTTGTTGGCGAGGTATAATGGCATCGTTTCTGATATTCCAAACATCAAAATGCTTTCCATCTGAACAAAACCTGCTCAGATACATTTGAGGAATATAATGCTGATTTATAACCTTTTTCCCCACAGATTCACCTCTTTCGTTGAGCAACCCAGTTAGCCCTCCGTAAAATCTTGTGTAAGCGAGATTCGACAAAGTCAAGTATGGAGCAGTGAAAACAGAGTAGAATGATGGCTGAAGCCCTTCCTAACACATCATCCCGGCGGGCCGGGCGGTATGCGCGCCGAAAGCGTGAATGCCGTCCGGTTTGCCGGGATATTCTAAAGGGAGGGCTCAGCCAAGGGCCCGGTCCGCAAACATGAGCTGGAGCTGGCTAAGGACCAAGTCCCAGTTCGAGCACATGGTCCGCCAGCGCTTCGTGATGCGCTGGGCGGCCAGATAGAGCATCCGGCGCAGGGAATCATCGCTGGTGAAGCTGGGCTTGTTTTTCGTGATTTGCCGGAACTGGCGGTTCAGGCCTTCAATGATGTTGGTCGTGTATATGATTTTCCGAATCTCCGGCGGGTATTCATAAAAGGTGCTTAAAACTTCCCAGTTTTCCTCCCAGCTTTTCACACAGGAGGGGTACTGTTTCCGCCATGTTTCCCCGAACTGGAGCAGGGCGTATTCTGCCTCCTCCAGAGTCACAGCGGTATAAATTTTCTTCAGATCAGCCACTACTTTTTTGATGTCCTTCCAGCTGACGAAACGAGTGGAAGAACGGATCTGGTGGACGATGCAGCGCTGTAAACGGCTGTTCGGATACACCGCCTGGATGGCCTGCATCATGCCGCACAGCCCGTCAGTGCAGAACAGATATACATCCAAAACTCCCCTGGATTTGAGGTCATTCAGCACAGAAAGCCAAAATTTGCTGCTCTCATGCTCCCCGATCCACACACCAAGGATGTCCTTTCTGCCGTCCATGGTGATGCCCAAGACCACGTATGCCGCCTTGGTCACATAGCGGCGATCCTCTTTCACCTTGTAGTGGATGGCGTCCATAAAGACGAAGGGATAGACCGCTTCCAGCGGCCGGTTTTGCCACGCCGTTACCTCCGGCATGATCTTCTCCGTGATCTTCGTCACCAGTTCCGGGGATATCTCCACGCCGTACAGTTCCTTGATTTGTTCGGCGATGTCCTGCTGGCTCATCCCGCTGGCGTAGAGGCCGATGACCTTCTCCTCCATCCCGTCCGCGTTCCGGCTGTACTTGCCGATAATCTTTGGCTCGAAGCTGCTGTTCCGGTCCCGGGGAACCTTGATCTCTATCTCCCCCAGCTGTGTCTTCACCGTCTTCCGGGAGTACCCATTGCGGTAGTTGGGCGCCGTTTCCAACCCCTCCGCTCGCTGGCAGCGCTCCCGCCCCAGTTCCTCGTCCAGCTCTACCTCCATGGCTGTCTGAACCACGTCCCGGAACATCTCCTTCATTGCCGTCATGATCTCCGTGGTGCTGGTGAAATGCTGACTTTTGACATACTCTTTCAGTAATTCCTGCGGTGCTGCGTTCATTTTCTTCGACTCCTTCTTGAATTGGTTGTTATTTCCATTCTTGACTGAGTCGTTCTCTTTTATTCTGTCAGAGTTTGTCGTTTACACGGATTTTTATGGGGTCTCTTCAAGCCATACCTCCCAATCTCCTCCGTGGAAACTCGAAAACTCTTGCTCGAAGTGAAAACAGGTGTCCCAATCCTTACGCCCGTCGGACTCAGACGGATTTTTTGTAATCAGCTTGTCCTTACCATTTCTCGGATGAAGTGATGCATTCACATACGCGCCAAGGTATTCTGCGCCTTTGGTTTTATCAACTGGAGGCTGTGTTACACAGGTAACTGTTACCCTTATCTTCTTATCACGCTTGCTCATATCAAACTGCGTATCACAGACACCTGGCATCAGAAACTTTGCGTGCTGCTTGAATTTTTTGTTCATCGTGCCACGGTGAAGGAACGTCACACGGTGTGCCGTAGAGAACATACTAACGAGAGGGTTAGCAATACCTCTACCATAGAGATTACCGTAAAAAGCGTTATCATCACGCGTTATTTTTTTCTTCGTAACCTCGCTAATTGGCATATCGGCTCCATGATAGAGAAGAACCTCAGACATAAGGATATCTTGATCCGGCACAGACTGTGATATTTCTGCAAGGTCGCCTGCAACGGTAGGTGCAGTAAAGCTTGTTCCCGCCTCAAAAGCCCACTGCCCGCCGCTTGCTATCATCATGGCGTAGTCATCGGGAGGAACGAAGTCATTCTTGGTCATCGTTCCTGCGTAAGATACAATATCCGGCTTTCGGAAACCTCTAAATCCAGGCCCGATTCTCGAATAAGGAGCAACATCATACTGACGGCTCAAACCTTCCTTATGTTCTGCACCAACAATTGCTCCAACCGCTATGTTCAGCATGGAATCTGCCGGCGCCGCTATTCGATTGTCATCATCTTGGAGGATATCTTCGAGGGAATTTTGGCTACGATACAAATAGTGGTTGCCAGCGGAAATGGTGAACTTCACCCCATACTGAATCGTAAGGACATCCAATTCATAACCGAGGATGCTTATTTCGTCACCTTGGATTGGAGTTTCCTCGCTCGATGAGAAGTTGAAGATTTTTGTAATGTCCTTGTACCTCAGAACGGCTTCTTTAATTCGCGCTATCATGGTACTGTTGCAAATTAGGTCAGGACGATTCGGCTTTTTGGAGTCAGGATCAAGCCCACGGATATTGCAGTCAATAATTCTTGCTCTTGGTGTAAGGACGCCGGACGCAAGCTGCTCACCCAAGTTTTCAAATGCTACTTTACTCGCAACATTTGTACCGTGTTTCTTGTCACCGGGAGCAGCTCCCATCGGTACCCAATGTTCAACGATCAGCGGTTCAAGTGCTGCAGGAAAATCTACTCCCGTATCGAGGACAGCCACAATAGGAAGTTCATCAATAGATACATTCGGATTCAACGACATCTGTTTCTGGGCAGGAACCGCATACATCGGAGATGTAGCATAAAAACCTGTCGGTGCAACATGGCTGACGATAGTATCTCCAGATATTTGCTCAAGTTTTCCGAGCGGAATCTCTGCACGAACAATAGGAGTACCATCAGACAGTTTATAGGGCTTTGACTGAATGATCCCCTGATTCTGCTGGATAAGAGCAATAAGCCGTTCTTCGGCACGAGCCTGTACCTGCGGATCAGTTCCCTTTGGTAAAAGCTGCTCCATAATCTCAACATCGAGAGGGAACGTGGCCTCCCTTTCAAGCATCTCCCTTATGGAAGGAGCCTGTTTTTCAATCGGATCAGGAAAATGAAAACTGTCTATGTACTGAAATTTTTTATTGCTGCGTTTATTATCACGGTAGTTCCCAACCCGTTGCTGAAGAGATTCAAATTTGGCTTTCGGTGAAGATACAATGGCATGGCGTGAATCACGGACAGATGCTATGGTCATTCCTTCCTGTTCCAAAAACTCACGAAGAGTTTTATTTGAGAACTTTTCACCTTCTTGCAGAACAACCTCAAACAGACGGATGTCTTCATCTCGAAGAGAATCCGTCCCCTGCACACGGGTATAGGCGGAAACGATTTCCTGCAGACCGCTGGATAGTTTTGTGCCGTGTGCCATCCGATCCAGTCCTAAGTCTTTGCTTCTCGCCTGTTTAACATTTTCAAAAGACTCTACATCGTCCTCCGTAATAAGGAGATGAGGTCGAAAATCATCCGCCATACTTATTCCACCTCTTTGCCTTTGGTTAACTTATTGATTTGATAGCATAAAGTGTTGTGAGGCATTCCGATTGCCTTCGCAAGCGTCCGCACACTGATGCCCTTCGCTTTCAGTTCTGCGGCTGCATCCACCACTCCCGCACCATTTGAGTTATTTGTCATCTGTTGAATCAGCAGTTCTATCATGTTCTCCATCGTAACCGGCTTATCTGTGGTCACAAAGCGTTTTGCAGAGGAGATTACCAGTTCTTTTATCTGCGCTACACTGCGCTCAGCGGTAAGGTCGGCCAATTTCTGCACATCCACTTCGGTTTCAACGGTATATTCCTTGAACCACCGCCGAATAAGTTCATTGCGCTGGTCTGCGTCCGGGTATCCAATGTTGATGGTATAGTTAAAGCGTCTCCAGATGGCGGGATCGAGAAGATGTTCGTGGTTTGTTGCTGCAATTAAAAATACATTCGGCGGCATATTATCAAAGTTTTGGAGCAGAGCCGTAACGACACGCTTCAGTTCTCCCATCTCGTGACCGTCATCCCGTTTCTTTGCAATGGCATCGAACTCATCCAAGAAAAGGACAATATTCTGATTTCCTACGCTTGAGAAAATCTTCCTTAAGTTCACGCTGGTCTGTCCAAGATAGGATGATACGAGACCGTCTATCCTCACATACGCCATCGGCAGATTCAGTTCATGAGCGATAGCGTGTGCCGTCATCGTTTTTCCGCAACCAGGAGGTCCGCAAAGGAGCAGACGATTCGCAGGAGGGAGATTGTGCTTTGCCAGCTTGCTGTTGTTTTGCCGTTCATCCAAAATCTGAAGAAGGAGCCTTCTTTGGTTCTCTGGCAGAACGACATCAGAGAGCGGTATATCAGAATGAATAATGTCGTACAGTTCCAGGAGACTGTCCTTGTCCCTTGGAGTGAACGAACTGCTACCTGCGGATTGAACTGCAAACCCTCCTCCGGCAAGTTGTCCGACATCAGGTTTCTTCACAAGTGTGATATTCTTTCCTTTATATGCATCAAGAATCATGCTGGAAACGCGGCTGTTTCCTTTCTTGTCCTCATCAGCTGCCAAAGCCTCTACAGCGGTTTTAAAGGAACTCTCATCCCCAGAGCAATGAGCAACAATAATATTAGCGATCAATTCGGCCTTCATAGTCTATCGATTCCTCTTTCTCAGTCATAATGCTGAACTGTAACCTTTAGTTTACACTATTTTGGCTCAAATGTCAATATGAATTGTAAAATTCTTTGAACACGTTTGAACACTCTCACTGCCTAACTTGGAATTGAAGGCTTGGATAAGAAACTTAATTTTCGTGTTCTCAAACTTAACTGTTGATTTTGGAAACAGAATGTGCTACACTTATATACAAGCGTTGAGTTGCTTGAAATGGACATCCACTTGTGGGAAACAAAGGGTTACAGATTTGAGGAGTGTATGCATGGTTATCAGCTATAAAAAATTATGGAAATTACTTATTGACAGGGACATGAAAAAGCGGGATTTGAGGGAGACGGCGCAACTTAGTTCCTCTACCGTAGCGAAACTCACACACGGGGAGAACGTAAGCACGGCGGTTCTCCTAAAGATATGCGCTGCCCTTCAATGCGACATAGCCGATATCATGGAGGTCGTTCCGGACGGGAGTCTCACATCTGAAGAACAGCTACAGGAAAGGATGTAAGGCACCGATATGTTTGATTTTGGAAATGCGAACGAAGGACAGCGCAGGGCAATATCTGCCGCAGAAGGCCCTGTCCTCATCACAGCAGGCCCAGGAACCGGCAAGACCTACACGCTCGTTCAACGTGCCATATATCTCATAGAGGAACGAGGCATTAAGCCTGAAAGTATCTTCATTGCAACCTTCACGGAAAAGGCTGCCAAAGAACTGATTACAAGAATTACAAACGAACTGTCTGATCGTGGCATTGTGGCTAATATTAATGAGATGTATATCGGCACATTCCATTCGTTATGCCTCCGTATTCTGAAAGAGCATCTTGAGTTTACAAGACTCCGCAGGAATTACCGTCTCCTGGACGCTTTCGACCAGCAGTACATGGTGTTCCAGAACATCTATCGTTTCAGGAACATCCCGGAGGTAGAAATTGTCCTTCCGAATGGCGGAGCATGGAAACAGGCGGAAGCCATCTGCAACTATGTGAATAACCTCTCTGAGGAATTGGTAGTGCCGGAAGAACTGATGTCCGACTCCGACCTGTCGATTGCCGCCCTTGGACGGATGCTGAAAGAATACCGGGATATCCTTGCTGAAGGCAATCTGATGGACTTTTCGTCTATCCAGATTGAAGCATATCGTCTTCTCAGTGACCATGCCGACATCCTCGAAGAGATGCGCTCCAAGGTCACGCACATCATGGTCGATGAGTACCAGGATACAAACTTCATCCAAGAGCAATTAGTATTCCTCCTTGCGGGAGACCGCAAGAACATTTGCGTGGTCGGCGATGATGATCAAGGCTTGTACCGTTTCAGAGGTGCTACCATCCGAAATATCCTGGAGTTTCCGCAGAAATTTGCGGACGGCGAGTGCCGCATTATTCCGCTGATTATCAACTACCGCTCCAACAGCGACATTGTTGACTTCTATAACGAGTGGATGGCTACCACAGACGGTGCAAAGTTCAAGTTCCGCTGGGAGAACTTCCGCTATGATAAGAAAATCGAACCGCATGAGAAAACCACACTCCACAGCCCTGCAGTCGTAAAACTCACAGGCGTAGATGATACGGATGAGTGGCACGAAAAAATTCTGCGGTTTATAAATGATCTGAAATCCTCCGGGAAACTCACGGACTATAACCAGATTGCGTTTCTCTTTAATTCGGTGAAGCACCCGCGAGTGACGGCTCTCGCCCGTTTCCTGGAGGAGAATCATATAAATGTATATTCGCCTCGCTCGGATATGTTCTTCCAGCGTGACGAGATAAGGCTTGCCCTCGGCTGTCTCATGCTCATGTTTCCACGCTATGTGCAGGGCTTGGAGAATGGTGACTACACCTTCCTCCAGCCGGAGCATATGACCTACTATCGGAACTGCATCATGACAGCGAACGAGTACCTGACGCAACCGGAGCATTCCGACCTTCTGAAGTGGATACGACACAGAGGAAAGGCCCATGTCGGTTTGACTGGCGCAACGGATTACGCTTACTGCGGACTCATGTATCAGTTGTTTGAATTCCAACCTTTTGCCGGGATTCTCGATACCGAGATGGATGTTGGTGTGGTCGATATCCGTCCGGCGCGAAACCTCGCCAAACTGACACAGATTATCGGTAAATTTGAGTACCTTCACAGAGTGGACATTCTTGATGCCAGAGAATATAGAGGAAAACGTCGAATAGATCAGAATACTGAGATGCTCTTTAATCTATATCTTCGACTACTCTTCGATGGTGGGATCACAGAGTATGAGGATGACTCCGAATATGCGCCCAGCGGATGTGTGTCTTTCCTCACCATTCACCAGTCCAAAGGCATGGAGTTTCCGATTGTTCTGGTGGATTCGCTGGCAAATGTGCCGAGGAAGAACACAAACGACCTGATGATGCAGATCGAGGACCGGTATTTCAAGCGTCCGGCATTCGAGCCGTATGATGTCACGAAGTTCTTTGACTTCTGGCGTCTCTATTACACGGCATTTTCCCGCGCACAGGATTTGCTGATTCTGACTTGCAATGAGGACAAGCGAACGCCCAGCAACTACTTCAAAGACATTTACGGCGAACTTCAATCAATGGACAGCCCTGGATTTGATTTAAGGGAGTTTGACTTCAAGCCGATAAAGGATATAAACATCAAAAACACCTATTCGTTCACATCGCACATCACGGTTTACGAAACCTGCGCCTTGCAGTATAAGTTCTACAAGGAACTGGAATTCATGCCCGTCCGTGCGAACGCTATGCTCTTCGGTACGCTCGTGCATGAAACGATAGAGGATATACACCGCGCCGCTTTGCGCCACGAAGAGCAGACCATCACCGAGGAGAATGTGAGCCGCTGGTTTGACTCGAACTATGTTTCCCTCACAAAAACCGAGCATGCATATCTCGCCGGTCCTCAGCGTGAAGCGGCCTTGAAACAAGTGCTGCGCTATGTGGACAGACAGCATGGGGATTGGTCACAGATACAGCAGGCCGAGGTCGACGTTTCCTTGGTAAAGCCAGACTACATCATTGAGGGTAAGATTGACCTTATTCGCGGTGAGGGAGATACTGTCGAGATCGTGGATTTCAAATCTCAGCGGAAGCCCGATCTCGAAAAAGACCGGGAGCAGCTTGAGCGTTACAGACGTCAGCTGCATATCTACGCACACCTTGTAGAGGAGCGTACTGGACAGAAGGTCAGCAGGATGCACCTCTACTATACCGGCGAGGACGGTGGAGTGCCGACCATCACATATCCGTATACGAAGTCCGCTGTGGAAGGAACGATGGCGGTATTCGATGATACGGTCAAGAAAATCATGAAGAAGGATTTCCGTCGCTGCGCCGAGGACCCGAAGGTCTGCAATGCGTGTGACTTCCGATTCTACTGCAGGAATAAATGAGGAAAGGAGTGATGATATGGCTGAACACCGAGTCAGGAAAAATAACATCATATACATCATTCCCGATGATGATCTTTTTGCGAAATGGAAAAGCAATGAGGCTTTTATTGATGAATACGGACGGCTCATGAATCGTAAACCGCATAGGGTTCTGAGGGAACTCAGGCACTATGTGGAAAACACACCGATGGTTCAGCAGAAAGCAGTATCACCGCCCGCTGCACCAGTCAGAAAAAGCTCTCCCGTTATGGATCATCTCAAGGATACTGTTCGGGATAGAGCGATGGATGCCAGCGAAGACTTCATCGATTATGCAATCGATAAATTCTTTTACGAAGTGTTGCCGAATGTGTGGCATGAGCATATCGTACCGTTCTACCATCGCACAAAGGCGGCACTTACTTCAAAGGAACTGAAGGTAGATACAGTCCTTGCACAAGCAAAGACGAGTACGGATGTGGCGGCAAAGCCGAAACCCGGTACTAAGATGACGAAGGAAGAGGCTGACGCCGAAAAGCGAAAAGTCCTGTATCATTGGCTGGGAATGTTAAGTAGCCTTAAGAAACTTCACGATGCAGACGAGATCGACATGGATTCGACTATGGCACAGCTGACAGACCCGGCAATGCTGAAACGTGTAAACAGCTTTCTGAGCGAGAATCCGAATCTGCTCGAAACGGATAAGTACATCGTGCTTCACGGTCTGCTTGGAAGGGATTTATACGAGGAACAGCAGCTCGTTCCCATCAGAGCTGCCGAAATAACAGCAGTAGCCGAGAAATACGGATATGACCCAAGAAACGATAAAACGGAGGATAACCACAATGGATGAGCAGCTTACATTTGAATTTGAACCCAGACCCACGATCAAGGGCTTCCCTGAACTTCGCTGGACGGGCAAGCGCCCCTACCGCTCCACGCAATATTACCCTGCGCAACTGCGGGAAACTTACGGTACGGAGCAGAACGGCTGGATTAACAAGATATTCTGGGGTGACAATCTCCAGGTCATGAGCCATTTACTGAAAGAATATCGCGGTAAAATCGACCTCATCTACATTGATCCGCCATTTGACAGCAAGGCAGACTACAAGAGAAAAATCGAAGTCAGGAATGTTGGTAAGACCATGTCTGACAGTTCCCCCTTTGAGGAAAAACAATACGGGGATATCTGGACGAATGATGAGTACCTTCAGTTCATGTATGAAAGATTTATCATCATGAGGGATTTGCTGTCTGAAACCGGCAGCATCTATGTGCATTGTGATTGGCATAAAGCTCATCATCTTCGCCTTATAATGGATGAGGTCTTTGGACAGGATAATTTCAGGAATGAAATCATCTGGTGGTATTTGTGGGGAGGTCGTGGCAAAACGCAATGGAACAGCAAACACGACAATCTTCTTTTCTATTCTAAAAGTGGCAAGTGGATATTTAATTACATGGATGTTTTAGATGATCATACGCTTATGACGGAAGGATCGAAAAATCGCCTTAATTACGCTGGTGCAATGGTGACAACTAAAAGCGAGTCTTCTGAAATACCATCTGATAAGGTTTTGCCTTCCGACACATGGTACATTGCTACAATAAACGCTATGGCAAAGGAAAAGGAAAACTACCCAACACAAAAGCCAGAAAAACTGCTTGAAAAGATTATAATGGCATCTTCCAATCCCGGCGATATTGTTTTTGACTGCTTTATGGGTAGCGGCACAACGCAAGCTGTAGCCATGAAACTTGGCAGACGCTTCATTGGTGCAGACATCAACCTCGGCGCGATTCAGACTACCACCAAACGTCTGTTATCTATGGCAGAGGAACTGCAAGCCATTTACAAACCTATGACCTATGAAATAATCCGACCGCAGATTTCTACGGTTGCGGAGGAGCCCGCCCCTTACCTCGCTGCTGCAAGCACAGGCGGGAATAGCGAACTGAGTCCCGAAGATCGTAGCAAGGTCTTTGATTTCCTAAAATCCAAGGGCATGGACACGTCTGCCTTGGAGGACATAAAATACATGGGCTTTGAGGTCTACAACGTGAACAACTACGATTTCTTCCGCAATCCCGTGGAAGCCCGCGACCTGCTTATTGCCGCCCTCGAAATCCAGCCGTTTCCGCAGAGTGATGTCTGGGACGGTGAATTAGACGGCAGAATGGTGAAGATCATGCCGGTCAACCGTATTGCCACCAAAGCGGATTTGAAAGAGCTTCTTGCTAATCTGCCTTATAAGACCTACGAGAAGCGTAAGGAAGAGAATCCGAACCAGCCCGTGGAACGCATTACCATTGTCTGCATGGGACACGAGCCGGATTTGAAAGGGGCGCTGGAGCAGGAACTTGCTGACTACAAGGTAGATGTACAGATTGTCGATATCCTGCGCGACAAGGCCGACCTTCAGCTGAAGCGTGACTCCGAGGCAGAGATTGTCCGTGAAGGCGGCAAACTGGTCATCCGTGCGTTCTACCCGATGAACCTGATGCAGAAGCTCTCCCTCCAGAAGGAATATGTGGAGGACTGGCGTCAGCTGGTCGATTCCATCATGATTGACTGGAACTACGATGGCGTAGTCATGCAGCCGACCGTGACCGATGTCCCCGGCAAGAACGAGATGGTCAGCGGCATCTACGACATCCCGGAGGGTTCCGGCACAATCAAAGTAAAAATCACCGACCTGCTCTCTGAGTCGCTGGAAGTGGAGGTGCGTTAAATGGCTGTAGAAGTTGATCCGAATTTTTCCTTCAATCAGCAGTTGTGGTACTACTACACTACAAACCGCGGAAAGATTCGTTCCCGTTATAACGACCTTACGAGGAAGTTCCTCGCATACAACGACAGCGAGGAGAATCCCCACGCCTTTCTGCGCAAGCCGCAGTTCGAGGCTCTGGAGATGTATATCTTCGTGAAGGAATTCATGAACAACAAGCAAGTCTATGAGATGTTCGATGACTGGCGTCATAAGAGAGACCGTTTCTCCGATGCGTCCTACTATGCCATCGATAAAGGCGGCCAGATTCGTCTCTTTGATGCACCGACCGAGAAGCAGACCGATACGATCTTCAAGCAGATGAAGAAGTATCGTGAGGACTATCCGAACTACATCTATGCCCTCACGATGGGACTTGGGAAAACCATCCTCATGGCTACCTGCATCTTCTATGAGTTTCTGCTTGCAAAGAAGTATCCAAGGGACAAGCGTTTCTGCCACAATGCCCTCGTGTTTGCGCCGGATAAGACCGTCCTTCAGTCTCTCCGCGAAATCATGACCTTTGACAAGACGAAGGTCGTGCCGCCGGAGTATGCCCGTGTGCTTGATGCAAACATCAAGTTCCACTTCCTGGACGAGACGGGGACGATCCTGCACACGATTGATGATTCCGACTTCAATATCATCATCTCAAACACGCAGAAAATCATCGTAAAGAAAAAGCGCAAAGAAACCTCCGCTGCAGAGACACTCTTCAGCGGCTCCGGCTCTCTGCTTTCTGCTGTTTACGGTACCGGTGGAGATGAGGACGATGACGATGCTTGGGACGATACCACGCTGATGGATAACCAGCGTTTTAAGAAACTCTGCCGTCTTCCGCAGCTCGGCGTCTATGTCGATGAGGCGCATCACCTCTTCGGAGCAGACCTGGAAAAACAGATCAGGTCGAGCGGAGCGAATAAAACAAGCCTCCGTGACACCATCAATCTGCTTGCGGCAAATACATCAATCGTGGCTTGCTACAACTACACAGGTACGCCGTATGTTAAGAACCAGCTTCTGCCGGAGGTGGTCTATGCCTACGGTCTGCGAGAGTCCATCTGGAATGGATTCTTGAAGGATGCCGACCCGCTTGGATTTGAAAACGTCAAGAGCGATGAATTCCTTATTGCTGTGGTAACCACATTCTGGGAGAGATACGGCGGACAGACCTATGAAGGACTGAATCCGAAACTTGCCATCTATGCGGCAGGCGTGGAGGAGGCTGCCACAGAGGTCAAGCCTGCTCTTGAGAAGATACTTGCTAAACTCGGCATTCCGGCATCGAAGATTCTCCTCAATGTCGGGGATGCGAAATATACAAAGAACGATGACATCAGGGACTTTAATAACCTTGATGTTCCCAGCACGGAAGGCAACGAGAAGCAGTTCATTATCCTTGTCGAGAAAGGCAAAGAAGGTTGGAATTGCCGTTCTCTGTTTGGCGTGGCGCTTTTCCGCAGTCCGAAGTCAAAGATATTCGTTCTCCAGGCAACAATGCGCTGCCTCCGTGCAATCACGGACGAGCGTCTGACGGCCACTGTGTTTCTCTCCAAAGAGAACTACGACACCTTGGACGATGAGCTTCACAAGAACTTCAATATGGAGATCAAGGACATCAAGAATCCGTCCAATGCCGACCGTCACAAGTACCAGGTTCGTGTTCTGCCACCGCCGAGGACGATTACCCTCAAACGCGTATGGCATGAGTATACGCTCCACGAGAAAGAATACTCCGAGCCTGTGGACTTCAAGCTGGTGGATGCTGACCTTTCCAAGTATGCCAGCATCATGTACGAGCGTGACAGCCTTGCCCGCGATACCACGGTCAAGGAGAAGAACATCGACTACCTCCAGAACAACATGAAGTTCAGCGAATTCTCCCTCGTAGGAGAAGTGGCTCGTTATCTGAACATTTCCTGCATCCTTGCCGCGAGAATCCTCCGTGAATCCATGGACGGGATCAACACGGTTCTTGAGGCGGTCAATCGCTATAACGCTGTCCTGGATGACTACATCATCCCGACTGTGTTCCATGCGCTCTTTGACATCACCTCAGAATTAAAAACCGAGGACAGAGAATTGGTACTCCTGCGAGAGCCGAAAGATGCCGGATACTATGAATTTTCCGCCAAGGACGACCTTGTTCTCACGAACCGCTATCCAGGCTTCACTCCAGAACAGCTTAAGAAGAGTTTCCACGCCGATACATATTGCTTTGATTCCATTCCAGAGAGGGAGTGTTTTATGCAGTACATCATGAGCGGCAAGGTCGCAGAGGTGTACTTCACAGGTATGTTCACATCGAATCAGGGTGATCTCTCTGTCCACTACTATGACCCTGAGTCTGGCAGAATCCGTCAGTACTATCCCGACTTCCTTGCAAAAATGATGGATGGTTCCTACCAACTGATTGAGGTCAAGGGAGACAACAAAATAGATGACACCGTGGTTAAGGCAAAACAGGCGGCCGCCGAGGAGATGGCCGTGGCAAGTGGTGTGAAGTATCTTATGTATGCAGGTAGTGTAATTACAAGTACTCATATTTTAGAGGATAACAGTTCTCCAACCCAAGGGATACTTTCGTAATGAAAAATATAGACAATACAACAAGAAGATGGACTTTTTACTTACACCCCAGGCCCCGTTAGTATTCTATTTCTGCTGATTAGTGTCGTAATAACAGAAGAAAGGACTTCCGAAGTCAGAGATCGATCTCGAAAGCCCTCTATTTCAAGGGGGTTCGGTACTTCTGTGCTGGAGAAAGCATTTTCTCTTTGTATTGAAATCAGTAGGAATACGAACCCATGTTGTGGCGCTGGAGGTATGTTTATGCAGAGCGTGGAGTTTATCAATTAGCAAGGACAGTACACATATCCTTCATTTTTCTTGAGCAGAACCGAAGGCCATAATTTAATTTTCCCCCTCAACCTTTTAATTTTTCCTCCCGCTGAGCCAGAGGAGGGTTCAAATTCCAGCCTTCGCTCACAAACATCCGGCCCCCAAAAACCAAAAAAGCGGGACGCCGAAAGGTATCTGCCCCCCCGGCGTCCCGCTATCCTCTTGATTACAAGGCTTTTTCATAGGCAAAATTAAAAAGTCCGCAATCGATTGTATCATCGACTACGGACTTTCGTGGTGCGCGAGGCGGGACTTGAACCCGCACGCCCGTAATGAGCACTAGAACCTGAATCTAGCGAGTCTGCCAATTCCACCACTCGCGCGCATCTATTCGCTTTATGATTCCCCAAGAAGGAAATGGTGCGAGTGACGGGACTTGAACCCGTACGTCTGTCGACACACGCCCCTCAAACGTGCCTGTCTACCAGTTCCAGCACACTCGCATTTCTCGTTTCCAGGAAACCAACGAAAATTATTATAATCGCTCCGCCCCTCTTTGTCAACTGCTAATTTGCAAAATCCCCCGATTTTTTTCCTGCGCCGACCGTGACAACCGGCCTTGCATGTGGTACACTAAGAAAAATCCGCAAAGGAGGCGGTTCTATGACACCCATCACCCGGCAGCTGGCCCGCGCCCTGCTGCCGCCCCGGGACCGGCTGGGGCACAAGGGAACCTTCGGCAGGGTCTATGTCCTGGGCGGCTGCACGGGCTATACCGGCGCGCCGGTGTACGCCGGGGAGGCGGCGGTCCGAACGGGCAGCGGCCTGGTGTTCGTGGGCGTCCCCGGGGAGATCTACCCCATCGCGGCGGCCCGCTGCGAGGCGGCCATGGCCCATCCCCTGCCCGGGGACTACGATGCGCTGCTGGACCGTATCCAGGCCTGCGAT
>OFGG01001468.1_pt1 | contig 15284 bp, 13 predicted proteins | sample 1521701 | NCBI WGS metagenome assembly OFGG01 (sample SAMEA3504081, study PRJEB24116) | mouse gut metagenome | biome: mouse gut; feature: mouse-associated habitat; material: faeces | place: Denmark | collected 2011
TAATCAAGACACTGTATTATTATGGGGCGGCGATGGCGAGCTTAGGGAACAGATTGAGAAGACTGTAAAGGAAAAGAATCTGCAAAGGGACGTTATACTGCTTGGCAGTGTTGCAGACGTTTATAAGTTATATAGTGCGTTTGACGTGTTTTTATTTCCGTCAAAATGGGAAGGACTTGGAATCTCTTTAATAGAAGCGCAGGCGGCTGGATTGCCATGCATTGTTTCCGAATGTATTCCGGAGGAAGCCATGATTTGTGATTCTGTAAAGCAACTAAGTTTGGAGCAGGACCGTCGTGTATGGGCAGATGAAGTTTTAAAAGGATTATGGTTATCATCAGACAGGGATAGGGGTTATAAAGATATAATCAATGCGGGGTATGATATCAATAGTATTGCAGTATATTTGCAGAGGTTGTATTTAAACATAATATAATCACTATGGTTTTAGTGAGAATGTTGCAGGAGATAGGTTTTTACTGTATTGGCAAAAGAATGAACCAGGAGACTTAGATGAAGATAATATTGGCGAGCGACGAAAATTATTTTATGTATATATATATATCTGTACTCACATTATTTGAGAGTAATGGAAGTCAGGAATATTCTGTTACATATATTTATCAGGATGTAAAAAGAGACAAGATTAGATATTTGATAGAACTTGGAGAGAAATATGGGCGTGTAGTTGATGTTGTGGAATTTGTAATGCCAAAAGAGTATGAGGCCCTTCCGTCATTTGCTTCTAGTAAGACAACATATGCGAAGTTTTTGTTTGCGTCGATGTTTCCAGATGATGATGAGGTGTTGTATTTGGATCCGGATACACTTGTAATGGCGCCTTTAGATTTTTTGATGTCTATAGATATGGGTGAGAACTTGATTGCGGGAGTGACGGAATGTCTTCCATATTATCATAAAGAAGCTTCTAAAATGCAAGAAGGCGATCAGTATATTAATGGAGGAATGGTTCTGTGTAATTTGAAAAAATGGAGAGCGGAATCTTTTGAAAAAAAGGCGTTGGAGAGGCTTAAGGATACAAGCCGGAATCTAAATTATGATCAGGGAATTTTAAATGAACTTTGCAGCGGCAGGATAAAGATTCTCCCGCCTAAATATAATGTTCTGGCAGAAGTATTTGAGTTCAGGTCATCACAAAAGATAAAGAGAAGGTATGGCTTTAAAGAGTATTATTCACAGCAGGATATTGACGAAGCGCTTGCTGACCCTGTCATTATACACTTTACTGGTTTTTTATATGGGAAACCCATGTCTCGGAAATGCACGCATCCATATGCAAGTTTTTTCTGGAAAAAAATTGAAGAATGTCCGTGGGATGTGAAGTTTACGGATAAAGATATTGATATGAAGCGACGTATTAGAAAGTGGACGTTACACCATATGCCGTTTTTGTTTTATTTGTTTTTAGAAGATATTTTAGATATACGAAGAAAATGGAATTTGACGAGAAGATAGTTTTAGTTATTTATCTTTGAGGCAGGTATAAAAGGAGAATTAGATGTATAAAGCGTTATTTATTGAATTGAAGAGGCTTTTAGCATTATGTATATTGAAAAGCAGATGGAAAAAGAAAAATCGGCATAATTACACGGTAGTTAATAATCATTTTGATATTTCATTGGTTGAAGTAGGTAACTGTTCGTACGGTGAATTAAATATAATCTCTTTTGCTTCAGATCATAAACTTTATATTGGCAATTATGTATCAATAGCCCATAATGTTACCTTTATGCTTGATGCTGAACATTATACGAATCATATATCTACCTATCCTTATAAAGTAAAGATATTGAAAACAGCGGATACGGAAGCTTTTGGAAAAGGTAATATAATTGTAGATGATGATGTATGGATTGGATATGGCGCAACTATTATGTCAGGAATACATATCGGACAAGGCGCTGTGATAACGGCGAAGGCAGTAGTGACTAAAGATGTTCCGCCATATGCAGTTGTTGGCGGTATACCGGCAAAAATAATCAAGTATAGGTTTGATGAAAATATGATTAAAGAGTTGGTGAAGATTGATTATAAAAAATTAACAAAAGAAATGATAGATATACATAAAGAAAAACTATATGAAGAATTGAAATCAACAGAGCAATTGAAGTGGATGCCTAAAAAAGACTAAAAATGTAGATGGTATTTTGCATTGGAGTAATATGCAATATGAGGAGGAGACAATGAGTGGCGAGGCAACATACATTCATGAAATCAGAGAAAGGGAAATAAATTATGATTGGATGAGAGTCTTTGCCATGTCGATGGTTATTTTAAATCATATTGCCGACTGGTATCTTCTCCGTATGGCGGAGCCGTCTCGGCTTGTGTATTTATGCGAGGGATTAAGTCACTGCGCAATCCCCCTCTTTTTAATGTTAACGGGCGCATTCGTGGTAGATAAAGCGGCTAAAGAGACTCCTAAAATATTTTATTTAAAATCATTAAAAAAATTAGGCATACCGTTTTTAATTTTTATATTTATGTATTATGCATATGATCTTTATAATAAAAATATAACATGGGAAAATGCATTGAAGGGCTTTATAACGGGATTTCATGGATTATATTCACATTGGTATGTTGTTATGCTTGCAGTCGTATATGCTTTTCTGCCTTTAGCGGGATTAATTAAAAAGAATGTGAATTTGAAAGCATATCAAAAGGGAGTAGTTGTATTTTTTGTTTGGGTAATGGCGGGACATTATTTTGAATCTGCAGATGTAGTGTGGTCGCTTGCAAATATGTATTTCTTTGGATATGTGTTGTTTGGAAATGTATTAAAGGAAAAATTGCATGGGATAAAAAATAATGTTTATGGCATTTTTTTAGTTATGTTAGGAATGGGTATACTTGTTATTAATCATTCGTTTTTTTTATATGGTAAAGTAATAAATGGCGGAGATTATTTTGATAAACTTTTAAACCTATATGGCGCGCCTTTCATAATTCTATCGTCTGTTATTATATTTGTAGGATTCAGTTTGCTTACTATAAAAAAAGAGATATCAATGATTTCAGAATTGAGTTATTTAATATTCTTATGTCATAAGCTTTTTATAGATATCATGGGAAGAAATTTCTGGGAGCAAATAGAGAACTTTTTTGAAGGGAAATTGTACTATATTATACCAGTAGAATGGATTTTGATTTTTACAATGTCTCTGCTTTTTTCGATGTTTTTAAATTGGATCTTAAAGATGACCGTATATAAAATGTTATAGAGGTGAAAAATGAGCGAAAATCCAATAGTTTCACTTTGTATACCAACAAACGGCGTGTGCGAATGGGTATTTCCGGTATTAAAAAGCATATATCAGCAGGAGGTTGATATTGGCTTGTATGAGATTATTATTACTGATAACGGAGATAATCAAGAATTTAAGAATCGGATAAAGACTTATTCTGTAAGACATGCCAATATCGTTTATGCAGAAACGAATGTGATTTCCTTTTCTAATGAAATAGAAGCATTTAAAAGAGCAAGAGGCAGGCTAATTAAATTTGTTAATCATAGAAATTTGTTGATTGAAGGAACGTTGCAAAGGTTTGTTGATATGGCTAGGAATTATGAGGAGGAAAAGCCAATTATATATTTTGCTAACGGAGTTCTTAAGCTTTCAAAAAAACAATATGAATACGGCAGCTTTGATCAGTTTGTCAGGAATCTGTCATATTGGTCGTCTTGGTCCGCCGGTATGACTATTTGGAAGGAAGATTTTGATAAGCTTGCAAAAGATACCGTTAATTTTAATAAATTGTTTCCGCATACAGATATTTTATTTGCCGAAAGAAATCGAGGGAAATATATAATTGATAATACAGTTGTTTTTGACGAAATTCCTCAGGGGAAAAGACCTAAAGGTACTTATGATTTATTTGGAGCATTTGGAATTGAATATCCCCAAATCCTTCATGATTTGTTAAGAAAAGGGGCTATTAGTAATGAAACTTTTAGATATGTAGCAGATAAAAATCTTGAATTTATTGCAAATTTGTATTGGCGGTATTTTGTTAAAAAAGAATATTGCTCATATGACTTAGATGGACTGAAAAAAATTTTTGGTGTGTTCTATTCAAGGATTGGGTTTACAATTAAGTTGATAAAACATGCGGGAAAAGTATTTGCGAAAAAAATATTAAAAAGATAGGGTATAAGTTTCAATGTTGAAGCAAAATAAATATTTCATATACGATAATCAATCGAAAGTTAATTTAATAGGACATATAAAAAATATTTTGCATTGTATGAGAGCGTATATGTATAAAATCAGGCTGAATCTTTCCAATCCCGTCATCTGTGAAAAAAAATACAGGGTTTCAATTTGTGCAATATTTAAGAATGAAGCGCCATATTTGAAGGAATGGTTAGAGTTCAATCACCTTGTAGGGATAGATCATTTTTATATGTATAATAATAACTCGGAGGATGATTTTAGGTCTGTTCTTGATCCCTATATAAAGAAGGGGTGGGTTACTTTGATCGAGTGGCCGTATAATCAAAAGCAGATGGAATCTTATATAAATTGTATTAAGAATTTTTCAATTGAAACAAAGTGGCTTGGATTTATCGATATTGATGAATTCATTGTTCCCAAGGCTACGGATAATATTTATGATTTTCTGCGATTATTTGAAAGAAAGAGAGGTGCAGTCAATATATACTGGCGTTTGTACGGGACATCAGGATTGGTGGATCGGGACTTGAGCGGATTGGTTTCGGAAGATTTCACAGTATGCTGGCCCAAATATTGTGATATTGGAAAATGTTTTTATAATACAGCGTTTGGATTTGATGAACATTTTAAAAAGTCATCGCAATTACATCATTTCTTTTGGGCTAATTGGCGAGGGAGTAATCTTCCGCCGGTTAATATTTTCGATAAGGTTTGTGTTGGGAATAGGAATATTGCAACGAGTGAAAATTTCCCAATTCAAATAAATCATTATTTTACCAAATCATATAAAGAATATGCTATGAAGTGTGCCAAAGGTGATGTTTACTTTGAGAATAATCCGCATGATGAAGCATATTTCTATAGACATGAAATGAGATGTACAAGCGTCGATTATTCGGCATATAAATATTTAAATAAGCTGAAGTTAGTAATGGAGAAAGATTGATGAAGAGATACGATATTGGGATATTAACCTTTTGGAATGTGCCTAATTATGGTACATATGCTCAGGCATATGCTTTACAAAAGGTACTACAGTCGCTGAATAAAACAAAAGAGGTAAAGCAAATCGCGCATCTTGATAAACATCATTATAATTTCTATTATAATATAAAGCAATATTATAGAGAGAATAAAATATGGAAAAAAGCATTTTGGAAAAGTTTTTTGATGAAGGAAACAAAGACGGAGCAAAAAGAAAAAAATTTCTTAAATGCATATGATGAAATTCCGCATACAGATGAAATATCGATGGAAAATTATTCTGATTTTACATTTGATAGAATTTTTATTGGAAGTGATATCGTATGGGACTTTTCGTTAGAACCCTTTAATTGTGACAGGATGCTTTTTGGTGAAAATTTGAATGGAAGAGTCAATTCATACGCCGCAAGTTTTGGAACGGTAAAGAATGGTGATAAATTACCGGATTATGTTATAGAAAATATTAAAAAGATGCAGTATATTTCAGTTAGAGACGACAATTCTGCAAGAATAGTTGAAACAATTACAGGGGCAAAACCAGATATTGTATTGGATCCGGTGTGGTTATGGGATTTTAATGGTGATTGCAATATTGAATTACCCAGAGAAGAAAATTATATTCTGGTTTATGGTCAGAATTTTACAGAAGAATTCTTAATGAATTTGCAGAAATATGCTAAAAGAGCCGGATTGTCCATTATTGCGTTAGATTGTAATAATGATAGCTATAATTGGTGTGAAAGATTGGTTAAGCAAGAGGAATTATCGCCCTTACAGTGGATCGGTTATTTTCTTAAGGCATCAGCAGTAGCAACGAGTACGTTTCATGGTCTTACGTTCGGATTGCTTTTTAACAAAAAGATAGCTTTTTGTAAGACGGATTTCATAATGGACAAAGTAGATGTTTTTTTAATGGAATTAGGATTATACGATTTATTTCAGGTGCAAAGTGACGTGAAGGAAATGTTGGATTATGATTGGAATTATAAAAAAATAAATGAAATTATAGAGGTAAAAAGAAGAAAATCTACTAATTTCTTAGAGAAAGCATGCGGTATTTAAATGAAAACAAGTGAAAAAAAGCAGGTGATGCAGGGAGCCTTTTGGAAATTTTTAGAAAGAATCGCGGCACAACTTGTTTCTCTCATAGTATCTATTATACTGGCGAGGATTATATCTCCGTCAGAGTATGGTACAGTATCTCTTGTAACTGTTTTTGTAACAATTGCAACTGTTTTTGTGAACAGCGGATTTGGGCAGGCATTAATTCAAAAAAAAGATGCAGATAGCGTTGATTTTTCATCTGTCTTTTATTTTTCATTGATGTTTACCGGAATACTATATATGCTTTTATTTTTTGCGGCGGTTCCGATTGCTTCATTCTATGATATGCCGGTATTAATACCTATACTGAGAGTGTTATCAATAAATGTTCCGATAATGGGAATAAATTCTATTCAGCAGGCGTATGTGTCCAGGCATATGAAATTTAAAAAATTTTTTTATGCAACGTTTATAGGGACGTGTATTTCTGCTGTAGTCGGTATATTTATGGCCTATATTGGATTTGGCGTATGGGCTTTGGTTGCTCAGACACTTACGAACTCAATAATAGATACTACTATTCTTCAAATTACTATTGGCTGGAAAATAACATTAGAGTTTTCGTTTGATAGAATAAGTAAACTATTAAGTTATGGTTGGAAATTGTTAGTACAAAGTTTTGTTCTGCAAATTTATACTAGCCTTAGAAGCCTTATGATAGGGAAGTTTTATACTACTTCGGACTTATCTTTTTATACGAAAGGAAATCAATTTCCGGATTTGATAAGTACCAATATTGATACGGCGATAAATACAGCGTTGTTTCCGGCAATGGCAAAAAATCAGGAATCGCTTGATAGAGTAAAAATAATGGCAAGAAAGACCGTAAGTCTTACCTCTTATATTATGAATCCGATTCTTGTTGGATTTATGGCTATTGCTGAGCCTTTTGTCAGATTTTTGTTGACTGAGAAGTGGTTGCCCTGCGTTCCTTATTTGAGAATATGTTGTATTATCCTTCTGTTTAGAGCGCCTCAATCGGCAATTATTCAAGCTGTAAAAGCAATTGGACGAAGTGATAAGATTTTGAAATATGATATTCCGGTTAGAATATTCGCGCTAATCATTCTTCTGATTTCTTTGAGATATAATATTTTCTATTTTGTTTTATCAGAAATTGTAACGACAGTCTTAGGAACGATTTTGTATATTACCATGTCAAAAAAGACTATTGATTATGGTGTGATGGAAGTCTGTAAAGATTTTATTTCTAATATTTTGATGTCGGTAATCATGGGGGTCTTTGTTTATTTTATCGGGGAATTATTACAATTTCCGACTTTATTGATTGTTTTAGTACAAATCGTTTCCGGAATTTTGATTTATATAATTTTATCAATTTTCATAAAATCACAGAGTTATTATGAAGTGTTGAATATAATGACAGAACTTATAAAATCAAAAATAAAAAGAGGAAGAATTGATGTGTAGAGAACCAATTCTATATCATAACTATGAAGATTGCTGTGGATGTACTGTGTGCAGCGCAATATGTCCTCGGGATGCTATCTCATTTCAGTATAATGAGGAAGGTTTTTTATATCCTGAGATTAATAGAGAGAATTGTATTGAATGTTTTTTGTGTGAAAAAATATGTTCTTTTCAGAAGGATATTAAATGTAGACAAGATATTACTTTAGAAAGAAAAATATATGCAGTTAAGCATAAACAAAATAATATAGTAAAGCAAAGTTCTTCTGGCGGTGCATTTACGGCGTTGTCGGATTACTTTATTTTGCACGGGAACGCGATTGCAAGCAGCGTTTATTTATGTGATGAAAAGGCGGTTGAATTTGCCATTTACACGGACAAAGATTCTCGTGATGATGCCAGAGGTTCAAAATATATCCAGGCAGAAACGGGAGAAGCATATAAGAAAATTTGCGAATGGCTTGTACTTCATCCACATCGGGAAATGATGATAGTTGGAACAGGCTGTCAAATCGCAGGATTAGATTTGTTGTTAAAGGAAAAACGGTTAAGAGAAAGGGTAGTATTGGTAGATTTGATATGCCATGGAGTATCGAGCTCAAAACTTTGGAAAGATTATTCTGGAGAACTGGAAAAAGATAAGTCAGGACGCATTTCTTATCTGACCTTTAAAAATAAAGATAACGGGTGGAAAAATCCGAGCGCATTTGTGGTAATAAATAATAAAAGAGAGTCTATCAAACCGTTTTCTGAGTGGTTTTATAATGGGTGGATATTGCGTGAATCTTGCTACCAATGCCCGTATACAAAAGTCGAAAGAACAGGTTCAGATATTACGATAGGCGATTACTGGGGAGTCGACGTAGTTAAACCTGAGTTTTATGATGAATGTGGGGTTTCATTGGTTATTCTTCAAAGTAAAAAAGGGGAATATATTTTTGATAAAATAAAAAATGATATATATTTTGAAGAGGTTAGTAAAGGAATGTGTGCTCAGCCGCGATTGGTCTTTCCGGCTTCGCGTCCTAAAAATAGAGATAAATTTTGGAATGATATGAGAAAGAATGGAATAAAGTATTGCTCTGTACATTATACAGAGCAATCGGCATTATCGTGGAGGCGCAGATTAAAAAAAATAGTTATAAAATATTTTATGAAAAAGTAATGTATAGAACGGATAGTTTTATTATAACAATGATCATACAATACTGCATAGGAAGGTAGAAGGGAATGTTGGAGAAGAATATAGATCTGACAGGAAAGACCGTGCTGATTACCGGCGCCGCCGGATTTATCGGAGCGAATCTATCTGTGGAGCTTCTTAAAAAAGAGAAATATATCCGAATTGTGGGGGTGGACAGTCTGAACGACTACTATGATGTGTCGTTAAAAGAGTATCGGCTGACACAGATTGAAGCTGTCCGGAACGAGGTGTCTGGTGAGTTCATTTTCATAAAGGGGAATATTGCAGATAAGGAAATAGTTTCGAAAGCATTTTCAAAATATCAGCCGGATATTGTTGTGAACCTGGCCGCTCAGGCAGGAGTGAGATACAGTATTACAAATCCCGACGCTTATATAGAAGCGAATATCATAGGATTTATATTAGAAGCCTGCCGCCATAGTTATGACGACGGCAGGGAGGGCGTAAAGCATCTAATCTATGCCAGTTCATCTTCGGTGTACGGAAACAATGAGAAGGTTCCGTATGCCACAGAAGATAAAGCAGACAATCCTGTGTCTTTATATGCCGCCACTAAGAAATCCAATGAACTTTTCGCACATGCATATGCGAAACTGTATGGTATTCCCGCTACAGGTCTTCGGTTTTTTACCGTCTATGGTCCGGCTGGACGACCGGATATGGCATATTTTGGTTTTACGAATAAGCTGGTGAAGGGTGAGACCATCAAAATTTTCAATTATGGGAATTGCAAGAGGGACTTTACATATATTGATGATATTGTAAGAGGAATCATTGCGGTTATGCAGCGGAAACCTTCTGCGAATGAAAGCGGGATTCCGTATAAGCTTTACAACATCGGCAATAATCATCCGGAGAATCTGTTAGAATTTGTTGCAGTTTTGGAACAAGAATTGAAGAGAGCAGGGATATTGTCCCAAAGTTATGATATTGATTCGCATATAAGGCTTGTTGGTATGCAGCCCGGAGATGTGGAGATGACTTATGCAGATATCGGCGGACTTGAGGATGATTTTGGATTTAGACCGGAGACATCCTTAAGAGAAGGACTGAGGAGGTTCGCACAGTGGTATAGAGAATATCGTTATTTAGAGTAGCGGCAAGAACCCAAAAGCGATGGGAGTCAGAGCGTATAGGTTACCTATGAAGATTTGTATATCAGGATTTAAAGAGAATTGCCAGCCTTATGGAGAAGTAAGGCTGGCAAATTTACGGTCCAAAGAATTGACAGTAATTAGAAAAAGCCTGTTTTGAACAGTAATTGGATAATCTTGGTCATTATGCAGACTTAAGCTTAAGATTATTGGTTGTGAATCCCTTTCCATTCGCGAATCCCAGGAATATGAACAGAAGCGGCAGATGATAAATGGCGCATGCGTTCGTCAGACCCTGGACAAGGAAGAGGGCGAGGGTAAAGGCGACAATTATCTGAGAATTACTTTTCCGCCAGTTCTTAAGCGCATTAACAAGCGTTGAGATAAGAAGTCCGAAATATCCGATCAGCCCGATAAGACCCATGTTCAAAGTGATCTGAAGTATCTCACAGTGGGGATCATTGAAGATTTTTCCGTTCGGAAAATAAGTGCTTTTTCCTAAGAAATTCACTTGACAGTTTAAACCGCAGCCCACCAGTTTACGGCCTAAAGGAGCATTTGCCAATGCACTTCCTGTAACCCGCCACATATAACCGCGTTCGTTGAAGGTTTTATCAGTAAGTACCAGACGCTGCAATACGGAATCCTGGGTCAGACGGCTGCTCATAATATTCGCGTACAGGATACAGAGGATAAATAACAGTCCGGCAGCGAATGTCGCGAACAGAAGTTGTTTTCTTATTCCGGCTAATTTCTCCCGAAGTAGTCCGCTGTGCCATCTCAGTATTACGATTAAGAGCAGACAGCATAGAAGATCCAAAATCAATATCTCGTTCTTCATAAGTAATAGAGCCGCGCCCTTGAAGGGGAGCATCTTCTTCTCAAAGAAAAACAGCAGTACTTTGATGGTGAGTTTGGTCCCAAAGTATATACCTGCGATATGCACGTACCGTTCAGCCCAGTCGGGGCTTTCAAGAGCAAAATATCCCAATAAGATCATTCCGAATATGATTGTCAGAATCGCGGCGTCTGTTTTGATGAGATAAATAAACAGAATTGCGACATATATGTAAACGCCATACAAGATCTGTGAAAAGCGATCTTTGCAGGTCATATACAGAACGATGATCGGCGGCAGAGCAAGACAGACATAGCAGGTGTTGCAGTTTGTGTTGCTTAACGGCGTAAGAAAGAGCGCCAATTCCGAAGGAATGATTCCGTCCTGAATATAAAAAATATTTATGCCGCAGGCACAAAAGATTCCGATGATGTAGATAATGGCGCTGCCCGCCATCCATCCCCACAGAATAATCTTGTGAAACACACCGTATTGCCTGACGGCAAAAAATACCATGATACCAAGGAGCAGACACAGGCTGCTTATATTTCTGGAGACTACTCCAAAGAGAGATTTGTGTATGTTTAGTGAAAATATGGTAGATAAAATAACTGCCAGTACCAGAAGCAATGCGAATGCAGCAGGCGTAATCTTAAAAGGCGGTAGAAATAGGCCGTCCTGTTTTAACCAGTTGAGCACAGTCTTGACTACAGCCAGAAGCATGATACAGGCATATGTAATTGTTGCAACCAGGAAAAAATTGGTTTTATCGTTATCCAGGTTAAAAAGTTTCTGCGTATTAAATACCGGAAATATGACTAACATGATGAGAATATACAGGCAGGTTCCGTTTATACTCACCCAGTCTATGATTTTATTGGTAGATTTGTCCATAGTCTGTTAACCCTCTCTTGTAATTATTTTTTATTCATTCTATCATGAATGCTTGTATAAGACAAATCATAAATAATATAATATATATACTTTATTCGTTAAGTTTTATGTTATAATGACGATATATATAAAAAGATTAATTATAGGAAATCTTTATGGACTTATGAAGGATATTGTGGAGATAGGGGCGCATAGAAGATGCATTTGGATGTATTTTTAATGTAGGAGGAAGGCAGATGACGTTAAAGCGGAGAAGAAGTATCAGAGGTATTATATCTATGATATTGTTTGCGGCGATATTGGGCATGGCTGCGCCTGCTGACACGCAGGGAGCGGAAGCAAAAAAAGCTGTTTTGGGAGATAAGAAGAAACCGGAGGAAAAAGCTGCCGATGCGGAAGACGGAGCGCAGGCAGACGAGGAAATAAAAGAGGATGCTGCCGAAGAGGATAAGGAAGTAAAAGAAGAAGTCTCTGAAGCAGACGGGGAGACAGAAGAAGACGCTGAAGCCGGCGGGGAAGCAGAAGAAAATCTCTCCGAAGCAGACGAAGAAAGCTCAGATGCAGCCGACGACGGGGCAATAATGGTTCCTGTGCCGATTTATAATTATGATATTGCCAATGTAGTGATACCGACTTCCTATTCTGTAGCGCTTAACCCCTATGAGCTGCCGATCAAGACCAAAGACGGTACGGTGTCTTCAGCGCAGGTGGTGTCTCAGAATTATGGTATAGTGAATAAGAGTACAAGGGATAAGGTTGTGACGGCAACTTTTACCATAGAGGATGAGAACGCAGGGAAAATTGTGTTTGTGGGAACCAAAGAGGAAGCCTTAAATGCGGATAAGGATACTTTTGCAGTATATCTGTCGGTAGTACCGGCAGATGATACAGGAATTAAAATAGACGGCAGTGATGCGGATAAAGATACATCAGACGAAGCGTTATCAAATGTTACGATGAATAAGGCAGAAGATCATGCGATAGTGCTGTCAGAAGGAGAGAGCCAGATCTCCTTCAAACTTTCCAGGGCGGTTTATGAGTTTGGAGGCAGTGAAGAGATCGTATTGGATTCCGCAGAAAATGCGGATGAGATGCCTGTGTTGACTGGTCTGGCGGCGGACAGCGGGGGAATTACTGCGTTCACTTTTGACGGTGTGATGAATCCGAAGGCGGATTGGTCAAAGTTAACGAAAGGTGTAAGAATTTCCGTCACATATGATTATGATAATGCCGTCGGTGATGAGAAGATCGTTGAGGGGACCGGAGCTATAATCGAAAAATAGGCGTTATGGCGTAAAAAGCAGGTATATATAGGGAAGTTGAAGTTTTTGCTATTTTTTAAAATCTGCTAAAGAAATCTAAGGATATGCCGATTACTATTACAGAAGTTTATATATTATATTATATATTGATGAGCAAGTACGATATGAATTAGAATATTCATATAAAGAAAGGAATTGTAATATGTCCAATCAAGAAGAAAAGTCTAATCAGGAAGAAAGGTCCAGACAAGAAGGAGCGTCTGGACAGGAAGGAGTATCCAGTCAGGAAGAGAACCAAAAGGTAAGGCGAAAGAAGCGCATGATAATCATAGCTTTTGTTATTTTGCTTGTTGCGCTGATCATCTGCATTCTTCTCTTGCTGCGCAAGCCAGAGGAAGAAGGACGGAATTTTGTAGACAGAGACAATGTAGATACTATTATGGAAGATATGACTGAGAAGGTTGCAGAAGGTATGTTTGAATGTATGATGACTACCGAATGGACTTTTGAGAATGGGGATTCCGAGTCGCCGAACGCCTATGTTGCGAATGTTGAGAATAACCGGTATACGATATATTTTGATGTATACGAGAAAGAGAGTAATGAGCTGCTGTACTCATCTCCGCTTCTCCCGGTTGGAACAGAGATCCGCAATATTAAGCTGGATAAGAAATTAGCCGCAGGCGAGTATAAGGCTGTGGTTATGTATACCCTGGTGGATGATGATGAACAAGAAGTGAGTTCTGCGGGCTTCAATATTACGATTTCTATCAACAACTAAAAAAATAATAGGAGGAGAAAACATGAAACTAAAAAGCATGAAAAAGGTGCTCGCAGCGGCATTGAGCACGACGATGGTTATGGGCATGTCAATGACAGCATTGGCATCAGGTACCATAACAGGGACAACACCAACAAAACCTGTTGCAGGAGGAAGTATAACAGCGCCGATCTATAGCTATGATACCACTAATGTAGTGGTACCTACATCTTATGGTGTTGCGTTCAATCCTGATGGATTGAATATTACAGTGAGTACACAACCTGCAGTTACTACGACATCTACAATTGCATCTAAAAACTATGGTATCATCAATAAGAGCAGCAAAGATAAGCTTGTAAAAGTCGGTTTTAACATAACATCTACCGAACCAACTGAATCTGTTACTTTTGTAGATACAAAAGATGCGGCTACGACAGATGCTGAAAAAGGAGAGTATAAGATATACTTAGAAGTAGTGCCGGCAGATACTACAGATGTTCAGATTTATGATGCCAGTGGTAATCCAGAAGCGCCTACTACACAGACTGCGCCGTCTTCATTGGCACATGTTAAGATGGATAAAGCAACTTCCACAGTACCTATGAGATTGGGTGACAATCAAGTGGCGTTTAAGCTTGGAAAAGCAACATATGCGTTAAAAGGTGGTTCTCTTGATCTGGACGGTAGTCTCACTGATAATGACGTTAGCACGTTGTATGAGCCAAAGACTTTGGATACTACTGCAGGAGTTACGGGATTTACTTTTGACGGTGCAATGAATAGCAATGCAGATTGGACGAAGGTAAGTGGAAAGATCGAAATTACGCCGACTTACACCGTCGAGACGACAGATAATACGGTTACCGTTTTGGATGGAACAGGCGCGATGGCTGAGCTTGGTCCGCAGGTTAGCGTATCATCAACTGGATTGGTTACTATGACAGGTCTTACTGCTGATGCTAATTTTAAAGCATTGAGAATTGAAAACGCCGGCGGTGTGTTTGATGCTGACGCATCACCTGTAACATGGAATACAGCTAATTATAGCGCAGAAACTGGTGGTACTGTTACATGTCAGCTTGGAGATGGCTGGCTTGGTACTTTACGCGGAATATCAGGTAAAGCACATTTGGATTTGACAGACGGTACTACAGTAACGACAGTTATAACTATTCCGTAGAACTAAACAAATGATTAAAAATATCTAAATAAATAATTTTTGATTAAGTAGATACATTTATTATTAAAGTATCTACTTAATCATTTGTATTTCAATATTAAGTGTGAAAAGGTTATGAGAGCAGATGAATGACAAAAAAATTCTTGTAACACAATCTTCAATGCCGCCATACATAGAGTTTATAGAGGCGATTAAGCCATTATGGGATAGTCATTGGTTGACTAATATGGGCCGATATCATAAAGAGTTGGAGCAAGAATTGAAGGAGTATCTGGACGTGCCCCAGCTTTCGCTAATGGTAAATGGCCATATGGCATTGGAATTGGCTATT
>OFGG01001469.1_pt1 | contig 15269 bp, 14 predicted proteins | sample 1521701 | NCBI WGS metagenome assembly OFGG01 (sample SAMEA3504081, study PRJEB24116) | mouse gut metagenome | biome: mouse gut; feature: mouse-associated habitat; material: faeces | place: Denmark | collected 2011
ATTTCAATCCACGCCCCCCACGCGGGGAGCGACTCAATTCCTGGCATGACTGAATCTATTCAGGAGGATTTCAATCCACGCCCCCCACGCGGGGAGCGACTGATGCCTGAGCTGCCTTAATAGACAAATCCGTAATTTCAATCCACGCCCCCCACGCGGGGAGCGACTTTCCTTTTCCGGCGCAATCCCAGTGATTCAAGATTTCAATCCACGCCCCCCACGCGGGGAGCGACGGTGAAAATATGCAGGTTATGTTGGATGTCTCTGAATTTCAATCCACGCCCCCCACGCGGGGAGCGACAGCAAAATTAACTATATTTATTCGTTTTTGTGCGTTTTTGTTAGACAATGTTACCAGTTAATAATACCGTCTGCCCAGTCTGCAGATAAATTTATTATGTTTTAGTACTTTTTAATGGTGCGAACCTCTCTGGGATTTTGTGTCAGCTTCGTGGTCGCACCCGTTCAGATCATCAGAGTGCCTTCAGCGTCATATGATGTTTTGCTGCCGAAGTGCTCTGTTTTTGTCTGATAATTATTTCCAAGGTAGTAAAATCGCAGACTGTCTTCATTTAGGTTAATTAATGATACAAGGCGGTCTTTTAAGAGCAAAAGCTGTGAAGCATCCAGAATGCACTCGAATACAGAGTTCTGGACGCGCTGTCCGTAATTTACGCATTCTTTTGCGACCTTGCGGAGGCGGCTTTTTCCCGCCGCATTCTGAGTAGAAACATCATATGTAATCAATACGAGCATACAGACACCTACTTCCACAGGAATGGAGGATATTCTTCCAGATCGCCACGGATTGTGCGGGCGAGGAGAAGTGCCTGCACATGTGGAACAAGTCCCCATTCCATTTTTTCTTTTAAATAGGGATGTGTTATAATTTCTTTTTTATGGTTCTGCCATGCAGTCAGAAATATTTTTCTGCCGTCACTGTTCAGCAGCACTGCGCCGTCTTTCTGCTTTTCAAAGTGGGAGGCCTGAAGCATTTTTCTGTTTATCAGTGTTATAATAAATCTGTCAGCCAGAACGGGTCTTAATTCTTCCATCAGATCCAGTGCGAGGGAAGTCCGTCCGGGCCTGTCTCCATGCATAAATCCTGCGTATGGATCAAGGCCCGTGCCGGAAAGAGCGTTGGCACAGTCGCCTGCAAGTATTGTGTAGGCAAAGGATAGTACTGCATTCAGGTTATCAAGCGGTGGCCGGCGGGTTCTGGTGGTGAATACAAAGTCTTCTTTCTGATTCAGAATCATATCGTTTAATACAGAAAAGTACTGTTCGGCGGCTTTCCCTTCCAGACCGCGGAGCTCATTCAGCCCAGGGGCGGAGTCAGCTTTCGGAAGCGTATCACGAAGGGTGTCCGAGATCTGTTTTAGCTTTCTGGCATCCACGCGGCAGGAATGATCACGCAGTGTGCGCTCTATACTCCATCTGCTGTTAAAGATTTTTCCGGTGATCATATTTCGTGCGTATACAATACGCCTGGTTTCATCATCGGATACCCTGTACTGTTCTTTGCGGAGCAGTATATTTCCGTATTCTTTTCCGACTGCTCTGGCTAAAAACCTGCCTCCGGGGGAGAAAAAGCACATTCCGGTTCTGCGTTCCGCACAGGCGCCCATGAGAGCGGGGCTTGCTCCTTTGTAGGTAAAGCATATGATGTTCTCCAGCGTGTGCAGTGGAAAGCGCCCAAGTGTTTTTCCTCCATCCCGGATCACAATATTTTCGCCGTCAAGCGTCAGATAACAGCTTTCGGTCATAACATACAGAGTGTTCAGCAGTTTTCGCATGTCGGAGCTCCTGTATAGCTGGTGAGAGATGTTTTATGGATCAGCTGCGTTCAGGGATTGTTCGATATAGTCCCTGACTTTCATTTTCTTTTGAAGCTGCGGAAGACAGAGATTTTCCAGGGAGCATGATTTACACCGTCCGGAGGGCTTTACCCTGGGCGTGTAGCCGCGCTGAAAGAAGGCATGCATTTCAGCGCAGACTTTTTTTGTTTCGTCCCGCAGGTTCACGGAAAGTTCCACATGGCTTCTCCGCCTGTTTTCGCCGTAATACAGATATCCGTCCGGGATACTGGTCTGGAACATTTCTTCCAGACAGATCGCCTGCGCACAGAGCTGTAGTTCGTCGGCACGGTTTTCCCCCGGCTGTCCGTGTTTATACTCGACGGGAACCGGATGCCATTTCCCCTCATATTTTGCCAGATGGATTCCCTGGCAGGACTGGTGGAACTCAACAACATCGCACTGTCCGCTCAGACCCAGTTCCCGTGAGGCAATTCGCAGCCCTCTGACAATCAGCAGATTTCCTCTTTTTTCAAAAGAACCTTCATCATGTGCTTTTTTATGCATCAGTTCACCGGCTGTGGTTCTGTAATTTTCGGCCCACTGCTGTTCAATGTGTATGATAGCCCATTGCCTTCTGCAGAAAGCGAAGTGCTGAATGCCGGAAAGCATCAGGTAGTCCTCCTCAGGATACATGGCTAGATACCTTCCAGTTCTTCCAGCGCCAGGTCAGGCAGTGAGGAAACGGTTATTTCGTAGTCCTCAAAGTCTTTCGGATCATCTGTTCTGGCTGTGATGCTGACAAGCCTGTGCACTTTGGCGGATGAATACTGACCTGCGGGGCAGTTATGTTTCCACCAGAAGACTCTGCATACTTCCATGCTTCCGTCCGGACGCGCGGATGAACTGTCATTTACGAACAGTGTCCGCAGGGCTTCTTTGATTTTTTCAGCGTCTTCGTCGCTGAAGCCGGTCTTTTCGGCGAGCTGGTGGTTGATGCTGCCCCTGATGACATATAGTGCGGAACATACTTTGTGCTTCATTCCCATTGTGTCTGAGGATTTTCTGCCTTTTGCAGGTTCGCTGTTGACACTTTTCGTGATCTGCATGCTGTCGATGGAGACCGGAAGCACGCTGAACGCGGAATGGACGGAGACAGGGCCCCTGACGCCGACGGATACGCTGTCATCTTTGAAGGCGAATACCTGTCCGAAGCTGCGCACGTCAATCCAGGTTTCGCAGGCTGCTTTTGCATAGGCGTCCCGGTCTTTTGCTTTTAGTGCGCTCTGCATGGCATTGTTGTTTTTTGCGCGTTCTGACAGGCTTTTGTATCCGTCAGTCGCGCGCTCGTCGCTCTGCACGAAAATAGTTTCGCCCATATCCTGGAGGCGGTTTCTGATTTTGCGCTTGATGCACACATCGGAGATTTCCCCGTATCCGTCATAGGTCTCACGCGGCCTGTTCCCGTTGAGTGGATCTCCGTTAGGGTTGGCGTTTTTTACCATTACAAGAACTTCAAAATCAATTTTGTCTGTAAATGTGCCCATAATTTATTTCTCCTTCACTGTTCTTTTTTCTGAAATGCTTTTTTCATGTATTCCATCTGCTGGTAATATCCGGGCAGATATAGTTCGGACAGTGCGGTGTTGTCAAAATTGTTTCCGAGACGCACCATGATTTCTTCTGTCCAGTTTTCAAATTTTTTCAGCTCATAATCGCGCAGTTTCCTTTCGTAAGAGATCAGGTTCTGATGGATGGTTTTCGCCGTTTTCGCCGGTCTGCTGCTGAAGGCGTTCCAGTAACGCTTTGCATTTGTGGTGCGCTTTTCTTTTATTTTTCCATTTTCATCGGTTTCATACATGGCCCGCTGTTCCATGTAGTCATAGACAGCCAGAAGCCTGCCGAACAGGACATCCCGATTGTCTGTCTGGTCATTCAGGAATTGCTCCATTGTATTGTTTTCCCCCTTTTCATAATTGAATCGCAGCATTGCGCATGTAACACAGAGCACATCATTGTACCATACAAATTCGCTCATTGTCTGCGGCATGGAAGCGCGCAGTGCTGCTGCCCGGATGATATCGCCCGGGATCAGTGCCCCCTTTCCGGTGATGCAGGGTAGAAGCCGCTTTATGGTTGACCGGATCAGCCTGCTGTCCGCATCCAGCCATTCAGAGCGCTGGGTTCCGTATGCGGCCAGGGCCATATCCCTGGGCGCCGGGGCACACTCGAGAGTCCGCCATTTTCTGTTTTCCGCTGAGGATCCTGTTCTGATGGTGCGGCGCCAGCGGCAGTGCTGCTGCCAGTATAAAATGGCGTCAATATACTGCTTTGCGCCCATTTCGTCATAGTATACGACAGAGAGACGGCCGGTGGTGGCTGCATCCAGTGCAATGACGGCGACTCTGTCGTCTGTACTGACTCTGCCGGCATATCCGCGGACTGCGCGCTGAAACTGGTCTGCGATATATTTGCCGGTGTCATGGTTGTCCGCGCGGGCGTCAGTGATATCAGGCCAGTCAGAGTCGAAATCAAAATCAAAGTCGTCAATATCCGCGTAGGCATTGATGGAATCTTTTGTGAAATCGGGAAGCGGCATGTTCCGGTTCACCATCCAGCAGACGATGGCGGAACCGTCGCGCGTGTAACCCTGCTTCCGGAGCAGCCATCTGAGCGCGTTGTGAGCCTTCTGAGTGGTATCATATCCGACGGAAACGGCCTGTTCCTTTGTGGTGAAACGTCCGCGGTAAGTAAACCCGGTTTCATCATTTCCGGAAATCAGTTTTGCCTTGTCGGCGCTGTTGCGGATCCGTGAAGGATGTTTTTCAGAGCAGGTTACTGTATTTCCGGTTGCATAGCACAAATTTTTATCACCGCATTTATGCTGATCGTATAAAATATATTTTTTCCGGAGCTCCTGATTTTTCCATACTTCCTGCGGGTGGCCGGCTCCGCGGACGATAAACCGCACATTTGCACCCGTCTGGCCGAGTCCCTGTATTTTTATATGATCAGTAAGCCTGCCGTCGTCGTCTGTCTGCAGAATGTGACTGGCGGTCAGATCATGAATCAGGGAATTTCTGCCGAGGTATGCGTATACAGCCTGCACCATGGGGTGCGTGTGACAGGACTGCGCCCAGTCACGGAGCTGTTCCATATATGCATCGTGGTACGGCTCTTTCTGCTCGCCGGTGTATGTGGAATAGTCTCCTGCGAGATAACAGAGCTTATCGCACAGGGGATGCGGTGCGATGCCGCTGCTTCTGGAAGCGGAAGCTTCCGTGACCGGGATCATCGTGACGGCATCGATGCCTTTTTCAAGCTTTTCTGCGCGGAGAAAACAGCCGTCCCTGTCAATTGTCACCTCGATCTGCGCATTCAGTTCTGAGTGGGAAACCGGAAGTAATACCGGCTGCCCGTTTTTTTCAATGCCGGCGAGGCCGGAACAGACATCATATGTTTCCGCCAGGGTTTTCAGCCATGCCAAACAGATCACCTCCCCCGTATTCTGTGAAGTCTTGAAAGTTTTTGCCGGGAATAAATTGCTTTTGCGCGGCGTCCCGGAGAATGCGCCGGATTTCGCAGGCGCCGGGGCGTGGAAAGCGGATGACACCGTCCGTCATCTGCGCGCTCCACAGGCGAACGGTTATTTTTCCTTTTTCCTCAGCACGCACAGCTTCGTCGGGGTAGGTGATGCCGTGAACCATGATGCCGAAAGACAGGCTGGTATTATCATATGCGCTTTCGCCTTCCCCGAAGGCACAGGGTTCCACGTATCCCTGACATTCCCTGGTCCCAAGGAATATATCTCTTCTTCCGCCTCTCTCTACCATCCTTTTTGCGATGCTGTAATGTTTGTTTTCATTGCGGTCCTGTGCCAGATCATCCCGGTTTTCGTTCCACTCAAAATGTGCTTTTACCTGATAGCTGACATTTGCCAGATACGTGTAATAGGAAAGATCATTTCCGCCGCTGTATTTTACCGGCCGGATTCCCTTGGATTCCGTCTGTATCAGATTCATAATACGGCATTCGTCGATGATCCAGATGATGGAAGGCTTCCAGTATATAGATTCCGTGATGCCCTTGAGCGCCTGGTAGGTTGGAATCTGATAGCTGCATTTTTCTCCGCCGGTCTTTGAGAGCGGATCTGTAAACAGGGCGTATCTTCCGGATACGCAGTATTCAATGATGTTGGGCTTGTCCATGTCTCATCCGTCCTTTCTCTTTACTGTGTGTCATTAAAAAATAAGGGGTTCCCATTCCGGAGAGATGCCATAGTCACTGCTGTAAGTGCCGGGGGATACTGCCATACAGAGCCCCGGTATTTTATCGCTGACCGGCTGCAGCAGTCCGTCAAACTCTTTCCGCCGGCTTTCCCGTACATTTACGGTATACCGCTGTGCCTGACGGATACAGTCGCGGATAGTCGCGTCGTCGTGTGCATCCTGAATAGACGCTATGAGCTCCGCGCCTTTTTTATATGGAACTATGACGCCAAAGGAACAGTCGTCGATCAACCTGTACTGGCAGCCTGCCGTTTTGTACGCCTGATTCATATGATTCTTTTTTTCTTCCGGCCCAAAGCCCTCTGACAGGAGCTGCATAATACTTGTATCATGTTTTTCAACCGGAAAATTCATTTTATCGGAGGCGCTCTCGTATGTGAGTCTGTAATATTCGTCCATCCAGCGGGGAGCCAGAAGGCTCCCGGGATTTTCGATGCGGCTATAGTCATCCAGAATTTCCCGTGTGGTTCTCATGTTCTGCCGCAATTCCTCCATATTGCCAGTGCCTTCATCTTCCAGAGAAATCAGATGCAGAATGCCGTATTCCATTTCCCCGTTCCGGTTACAACGCCCCGCAGTCTGTGCCAGACTGTCAAGTCCGGCCATGGAACGGTATACACATTCAAAGGAAATATCCACGCCGGCCTCGATCAGGTTCGTGCTGACCACAACCACAGACTCCTGTTTTTCTGCAAGAATTTTTTTGATGGATGCAATCTTATCGCTTCTGTGCGCGGCGCATAAATTGGTTGTGAGATATTCGGAGCGGATTCCCTTTTTCTTTAAAAGATCGTATAAATTCCGCACTGCCTGCTTTGTGTTGAGCACAATCAGGATGGAGCGGTACCGGTTCGTCCCGGCGGCGATTTCTTCCCCAAGGCTTTCTAAAGTATAGCTCAGATCCGGGACACTGATTTTAACCCGCTCAAAAATTTCAAACCATCTGGCGGCGTCTGCAATCATATATTTTGGTGTGCTGTAGCAGACAGGACAGACTGTCGCGGCAAGCGCAGGCTGAGTCGCCGTGCATAAAATGATATTTGTATTGCAAACTACATTCAGAAAGTTTATCATATAATTAAAGGTATGGACACATTTCAACGGCATTGACTGCACTTCGTCGATAATCACAACGGAATTGACGAGCCGGTGCATTCGCCGAACCGCTTCACTCCTGTCGGAAAAAAGGGTATTCATAAACTGCACGAAGGTGGTGCAGATGAAGGGTTCTTCCCAGTTGATGTCATATTTGAAAAAATGGTTCTGGCGGTAGTCTTCGGTTTCAGCGTCTTCATTCCGGAGTACAGACGAGTGGTGTTCCAGGAGCCAGCTGTCATTGCCGATCGCGTCCCGGAATACAGCGGCGTTCTGCTCTGTGATACTGATGTAGGGCGAAACGTAGATGATCCGCTCTGTTTCCGGGTGCAGCCTGCAGTATTCCAGGGCGTAGGCGAGACTGCCCAGCGTCTTGCCGCCGCCGGTCGGGATGGGCAGACAGTAGATGCCGGCCGGATGCCGGGCGAATTGTCTGCATTCTTCATGGAGAGCGTCTCTCGCATCGGAAATGATCTTTTCCCTGCCGGAGGACTGCGCAGAGGGCTGCCGCTTTTGGCGCATATAGGTCCTGAAGTGTTCTCCTGCTTTTTCAAATATTTTCCCGGTCTGAAAGGCGGGTGGCTTTGTCATCGGATCGGCGTCTGCCATAAAATCGGAAGTTGCCTCCCAGTCCGCGTCAATCAGTATGGAAAGGATCAGACGCTGCAGGCAGGAAAGCAGAAAAAGGCTGCACTGGGACAGCAGATGAGGCTTTATTTCACAAAACAGCGATTTCAGTCTGTTGCACACTTCGTCGAATTCCGCAGATGCGTCTGCAAACAATCTGTCCGGCTCGTATGCCGGCAGATAATCTCTTTCGGCGTTCGCACAGGCTTCCTCATAATCGGCGGGATGGTGCAGCTTTGCGGAAAAAAGGTCAGTGTGCGAGTCATCGACACAGTCAGATATTCCGTGGTGAGATGCGATTGCGTAGGAAATCATTTCTACCATATATGCCGTGCTGCCGGAACAGTCGTGATACCTGTCGAACAGGTATTTTGCGCCGGTTGACGCGTGGGCAACCGTACCGCGGAGCTTATGCCTGGTGGCTGCGTCTGCATGGAGGTAGTCATCGAATGCCTTTTTGTTCTTACCCATGTCGTGTAGTGCGCCGCAGAGCGACATAAGGCGAGCAAGACCGCACCGTCTGCCTTTTTCATGGCACAGATATACCGTCTTCTCTGTGTGTTCGGCGACGGTCTCCTCGCGCAGCAGACCATCGTCAGAGATATGACCGGTCATAAAAGCCTCCTTTCAGGAAAACAGAAATACACTTCATTAATAATGTTGTTGAAATTAAGAATATCCTGACTTCTTATGTTTGTCAAGTAAAACCTGAAAATATGCTTGATTATTTTTTTTCAATCGCATACACTGTCTGTGTCACTTATAAAAGTGTGGATTGAAATATTAAGAATGTTGTTGAGGTTCGCAGACGGGAGCTGTTGTATGAAGAAATTTGTGCACGGCTCCTTTTCTGTACAAAAAACAGGCTGAAACGAAAAAGATCCGGCAGGCGGTGCCGGAAAGAAGTGTGCAGTTTTCTGATGGGATGCGGAAAGATTATCTGTCATTTTCGAATGAGCAGAAATATTTGAAAAAAATCCATCCATGTGATTTAGATAATCAAATGGATGGATTTTTTCCGATAGTTTCATAAGACTCTGAATTCAGTACTTATTTTAGCAACAAAGAAAGCACCTTGGGGCGTGCACCTTTTTCATACTTAAATTTTAAAGCATGCCTGATAATTTCCGGCAAATAATATCGGTCATTATCTATTTTTAAATATCCTTCCTGCTTCATTACCTTTTCTTCTGCCTGGGTAAGATTAAATGTATCCGCAGTAAACGGTAATACCTTTTTTTCTTCTGATGCGTGTTCTAATTTGTCAAAAATCGGTCCTAACGCCTTAATTTCATCTCTTATTTCGCCAATCTTATCATTAGAGCATTCTGAAACCGCTTTTCGGATTTCTGCCGGCATCAAATATCTGTCTTCATACACAGCCTTGCCTATGTGGTTAGTTGCTTTTTCTAAAAATCTGATAATATCACGCGCCTGCAGTTGTCCATTAAAATCTGACAATGCTGCCAGAATCCATCTTGAAGAATTTGCTTCGTTAGATGTCGGCTTTCCAAGCTTGACCCCCCACAACCTGTTCAGCGTCTGTTCGATTATTTCTCCCGGTGCGGTTTCAATGGGTATATTTTCACGATAAAAATCTGGTACTGCCTGACTTGTCAGCCATGCGGCCAATCTCAATGCCTCTGTATTAGACCATTGCAATTCAACTGTACGATATAAAGAGTAAAATTGTTCATAATTAATGGTTAACGAATCCCTTGCCATATCTTTTCTCAAAAATATCATAAGCCCCACATGGTGATAAGCTATTTTCATTTCGTCAACCAAATCTCTGCATAATGCTCTGATTGCATTTTTCTCATTTTCTGACGATATGGTGTGCTCAAAAATCTCTTCAAGACCATCCAGTAAAAATACTATTTTGACATTCTTGTTCTGCAGGTCTTTCTCAATCTCTTCCAATGACTGATATAAATTGTTAAATGCATTTAAAATAACATTTTTCCAGATTTCTTTCCATTCTAAAGTATCATGGTCTTTTCTTATATGTTCTAACAGCATATCCTTACTGTCCACATATACAGTATTGCTAATTTTACCCTTTGCCGTATATTGGTTATACTCAGCTATGGCATTTTTTATAACTTCAGGAAATCCTCCCGCATTTCCTGAGGCCAGAAGAGGAACTGTCAGTATATATTTACCACCGCTCAGATCTCTAGACGCTGGCTCATTTTTACTCATATGTTCAACGAATTTTTCCCAGTACTGATTCCTTAATATTTCTCTGTACAAAAATGTTTTCCCGGATCCCTTCGCACCCATAATAACCGTGTTTGGAATATTATTTTTATATTTTCTAATCAGGTTCTGAATTGACTCCGTCATTAATACCTCAAGTGTTCCATTTCCTTCTGCTGTGATTTGATTTGACGCAAACTCATGAATATTATTTATTACATCGTTTCTTGACATCTTTAAAATAACATTCTTTGTTTTCTTGGAAATCATGTAGCTATTTTTAACAATATCCAGGATATTTTTGTAAAAATCCCTGCCGCTTAAATTTGCCATTATTTTAGACAGCGTTTCCAGGTGCACCAGTTCACTTGCAAATGGAAGTTCCGTCACTATATCGTCCATTATAGAATTATCGCCTTCAGTTATATCCGGATGATAAACGGCAACTAATTCGCTAATGATTTCAGCCGTATTCATTCCATTTTGTACCATAGTCAGTAAAACTTCTGGTATTTTGGAATTTTCATTCAATGGCAGACCTTTGCCCAACTGTTGTAAAAGTATCCCTGTTCCCTTAACAGACTGGTAAGACGTTGATGTCACGAGGTATTTTTTTACTCTGGGATCAAAAAGCAGGGGTGCAGAAAACTCGCTTAATCCTGCTCTAAGGTCAATTAACACCAATCCCGCATTTAATTTTTCTCCTAATTTTGAAAAAACTTCTGCTAATATATACTTTTTATTATAACTAATCGCGAGACTCTCCGGACTGGCGTATATATCAAGCAGCTGTTCTACATATCTGTACGTGGGCAAAACAATATGCTCTGCCCGTCCCCTTTCGGTCTCTATTTTAACAGTTAATTCTGACACTTTATCTGCAATTAATTCAATAATTTCATCTGCATTATCCGTTTCCTGTGTGACTTCCAAAAGATCCAGAAAACTAAAGGCCGCTTCCTCCTGCTTCATTGTAAGCCACGTAATTCCAGGTGCCTCAATATCTGCATCAATGATAAGGAGCTTTTGGGGATTCTCTAAATTATTCAGCTCAGACCACGCTTTAACAAAAGCAAGTAAAGATAATGTACGCCCTACTCCTCCCTTGTACGAATGAAAAGCAAGGACGGGTACTCCCGGCAGTTCCTTTTCTATCAGATCGTTAAAATACGCTGTCTTCTGGTATAAAACATTTCTGAAAAGCGGGGTGACTACATTATTACTTTCCACATCCTCATCAATTTCAAAGGAGACACTTAAATATTTATCCGATAGATCCAGTAGTATTTTCCCGTAATCGTATTTTTTTTCAAAAATCTCCCTTAATATTTTTTTTGCATCATCCTCTGCCTGTCCTTTTTTTAAATAAATAATTACTTCATCGGTATATATTTCAGTATCAGAAATTACTCCTTTCCATTTATCTTTATTTAACAACAACTCTCTTTCTATATCTTTCCAGGTATATAACGTCATTGTTTTCTCATCCCTTCTTTAATCCAGCACGCAATATCATTTAACAGGTCCTCCGCCTTTTCTTCCTCATTTGATTGCTTTTCCTGTGTTTTAATACAGTATCGGTAAAGCTGATGATAACTTTCTGCATCTGCAATATCTCTATGGATAGTTTTTAAGCGTGGAAACTTAAAATTTCCCTGCTGCCCTAACTCCTTTAAAATCCTCTCCAGATTATGAGACTTTAAAATTCTTATCTTTTTATCATCAGGGCCTTCCAAAATGCTTTGAGGATTTTCCGTGTTCCATTTATCTAATAACCTGTATTTTAAACCGCATTCCACACTATAAACCAATAATAATCTTCTGCTGTGTATATCTGCGTTTCCGCTTTTAAGTCGTTTATATGACTGGTAATGCTTTTCGTATCCTTTTCTGTAATCTCTTTTATCTGCAATCAGCATTCTGGTATCCCTTCCATTTGCCATCTATTCCGATTTATTATATCTTCTCCTATAAAAAGCGTCAACAAAGAAATTATGTACATAAGTAGAATAATGATAGTATTATTTATAATACAGGACAAAGGCGGAGAGTCTCATGCTCTCCGCTTTCTGTCCTTCCACTTGCAAAATACCACCGCCACAGCTGTGCTCACAAACGTCGCCGCGATCGCCGGCGCAATTATCCCTGCAGGGTTTACGCTGCCGTACTGCTGTCTGTAAGCTATAATATTGACGGGTATCAGCTGTAACGAAGAAATATTCAATATCAGAAACGTACACATCTCATTGCTGGCAATCCGTTCCCCTGCCTTTTCGTTAGCGGCTGGCTGCGGAATACCTTCTGCTTTTCCGGCTCCTTTATCACGCATTCTCTTTTTCCTGGCATTTGTCTGTACATACCCGGGGGTCCCACGCCCCTCCTCCAGCTTTGCGAGTTCCTCCATGGCCTTAAGCCCGGCCGGCGTGGCTGCCCAGCCGAGGCCGAACACATTAGCGATAATATTTGTGGCGATGTACTGGTAAGCAGGATGGCCTTTTGGAATCCGCGGGAATAAAAAGCGCAGAACAGGCTCCAGCCTTCGCGAGAGTCCGGCGATGATTCCCGATTTTTCCGCGATCCGCATCAGTCCGACCCAGAAGGACATTACCCCGGCCATGGTGATGCAGAGTGTCACAGCCTCCTTGGCGGAGCCAAGCGCCGCGTTTGTCACATCCGGAAGTGTTCCATTGAAGGCGGCGTAGATGATGCCGGCCAGAATCATAAATGCCCAGAGATAATTCATGGCAGTCTCCGTTTCTTCACGGTTCTTTTTATCATTTTTATGCCGGAGAGTGTTTCAGGATACCTTTTTTCACGCATATCAGGCAGCCGGTATCCTTTGCCTTTTTGTTATCTGTGCCCGGGGCTGCCCGCCTGATTCCCGTTTCTGTTTTCCGGGTGCCGCATTGTGCTTTTCCGCAATAATCATTGAAAAAATATATTGACATTTATCTATGTTCTGGTAGTATAATACATAGACAATTATCTATGTGAGGTGAATTTATGAAATGGATGAAAAGAAAACAGCGTTAATTTTCAAGGCTTTCTGCGATGAAAACCGCATTCGGATTATAAAGCTGCTGCGATCGGGTGAAAAATGTGCCTGCAGGCTGCTGGAAGAAATCAATGTGACGCAGCCTACGCTTTCACATCATATGAAAATACTTTGCGACGCTGAAATTGTTTCCGGCCGCAAGGAGGGAAAATGGACGCACTATTCCATTTCTGAAAAAGGCGTTGAACAGGCAAAGGAATGTTTACAGTTACTGACGGCACCTGATACTGATTGTGAAGATAAGTCGTGCTGTGAAAAGTGAGGAAGTCAATGCTTTTCCGCACGGCTTACATCAAAGCAGATACATAGATAAATTTCAATCTGTCTATGTGAAAGGAGTACGCTATGGAAGCATTAAAGACTGCCTGGGACTTTTTTCAAAATGAAGTTCTGGGTATGAGCTGGCTTTACCGGCTCGTAGAAAGAATATTAAACGCCTGCGGTTTAGATACCACAGGCAGAATTGGCGGAAGCATCCGGTTTTTCATTTATGATACCATAAAAATTATGGTTCTGCTTGGTGTATTGATTCTGATTATCTCGTATATACAAAGTTACTTTCCGCCCGAAAGGACAAAAAAGATACTTGGAAGATTTCACGGGATATGGGCGAATATCATTGCCGCGCTGCTCGGAACGGTAACGCCGTTCTGCTCCTGTTCCTCCATTCCGCTTTTTATTGGATTTACAAGCGCCGGATTGCCGCTGGGCGTTACATTCTCCTTTTTAATTTCTTCGCCCATGGCTGACCTCGGAAGCCTTGTTTTACTGATGAGCATTTTCGGCTGGAAAGTTGCTGTTTTGTATGTTGCTCCTGGCCTGGTGATTGCGGTTGCGGGCGGCACCCTGATTGAGAAACTGCACCTTGAAAATCAGGTGGAAGAATATATCCGAAACGGACATGCGATTGATGTTCCACAGGGAGAACTACAGTTCGGGGACCGTATGAAATATGCGTGGGAACAGGTTGTTTCGACAGCAAAAAAGGTTGCGCCCTATGTGTTAATCGGGGTTGGTATCGGCGCGGTTATCCATAACTGGATACCGGAAGACTTTATTGTGAAAGTGTTGGGCGATAACAATCCTTTCGGCGTTGTACTTGCCACGATTGCAGGTGTACCGATGTATGCGGATATTTTCGGTACAATTCCAATTGCCGAAGCGCTGCTTGCAAAAGGCGCTTTACCGGGTGTTGTTCTTTCTTTTATGATGGGGGTTACCACCCTTTCCCTTCCGTCGATGATTATGCTTCGCAAGGCGGTGAAACCCGGGCTGCTTGGCATTTTCATTGCAATCTGTACAGCTGGTATTATTGTTGTGGGCTATTTCTTCAACGCAATACAATATTTTATCATTTAATTTCAGGAGGTTTTCATTATGGCATTGTCTGGTATAGGCAGGAAAAGAGAAGAAGAAAAGAAAGCGTCTGCATGCGCCTGCAGTTGCGGTGGTTCTGCAAATGAGGCAGACAACACTGGGGCCGGGTGCTGCCCTGATTTGAAAGAGGGCGGAATCTGCTGTATTAAAGTGCTTGGAGCAGGCTGTAAATCCTGCCACAGGCAGTATGAGTACGCAAAGCAGGCAGTAAAAGATATGGGGCTTTCCATAGAAGTTGAATATATCACAGATATGCAGAAAGTAATGGAGTACGGCGTTATGAGTATGCCCGCCCTTGTTTTCAATGAAAAGGTCGTATCCATGGGCAGGGTGTTAAAAGCATCTGACATTGCCGCATTGCTGCGCAGGCAGGGAGTCTGACGATGATTAAAAAGAAAATAGCTTTTATATGCGTACACAATTCCTGCCGTAGTCAGATCGCGGAAGCGCTCGGCAGGCATCTGGCGGGAGATAAATATGATTTCTATTCTGCGGGAACGGAAACAAAACCACAAATCAATCAGGACGCTGTGCGGCTTATGAAAGAAATCCACGGGATAGATATGGAACAAAGTCAATACAGCAAAACGATTGACAAAATCCCGGCACCCGATATGGCTATTTCAATGGGGTGCGATGTGGAATGTCCTTTTGCCGGCAGAGCCTTTGATGATGACTGGGGGCTTGCTGACCCGACGGGAAAGAGCGATGAATGCTTTGTGCAGGTCATGGAAGAAATTGCCCGAAAAATTAAGGAATTGCAATAACCCGGCATGCCTGACTGTACGGCGGTCCGTTACAAATTCACAGGGGAACCAAAACCCCCGG
>OFGG01001472.1_pt1 | contig 15232 bp, 11 predicted proteins | sample 1521701 | NCBI WGS metagenome assembly OFGG01 (sample SAMEA3504081, study PRJEB24116) | mouse gut metagenome | biome: mouse gut; feature: mouse-associated habitat; material: faeces | place: Denmark | collected 2011
ATTTGAGGTTGGAAAAGCCGTTCTGTTTTGCGTAGGCTTCCAGAATCCGCTTCTGAGAAGTGATTTGTCAAGGGTAGTTTCACCAATGTAAACAGAAAAAACTCATAAAATTATACATTTTACAAGTTGGCTGTAATGAGTTACTTTTTTGCGACTCTGCATCCCTTCATTGTGTTTTCTCGCTTTGTCTGATACCTCCCAAGATGTGAAGAAATTTGACGATTACCTACCAGTCATATAGATTATCAGTTAGTGTAAAAATCCTAGTAAAAGCAATCAAATAATAGGTTTCCCGAATTGACTTACCAGGACCTCATTAATTGATCCGCTTTCATCTTCCACTCCTCTGCGCCTGTATATTTGTACATATTAATATAGGCGTAAACCAAAGAATCTTTGCTTTGAGTATTGCTTGTTTCTTGAAACAAAAGCTCAAGAATTTGTACTCCATGTAGCTGTTCATTAATTGCAGCATCTTTTGAACTGAAATTTGGGAATATTTGTTCCCATGTAAAATGAATTGTGGATAATATGCCCCATGCATCACCTTCAAAAGCAGTGACCTTTTCAATTTTTTCACAAAGATCTAACGCAAAATTAATTATACTAGTTGCCATGGCTAATTGATATGTAATTTCATCTGGAACTCCTAATGTCATGGCATAATCGCACCTAACGGAAGCACAAGCATTGCACGAACGAATCAAAGATGGTATCAGCTCATTATCAAAAGCAAATCTATAATCATTAAGTACTTTGAATACATCAGCAGATGGCATACCAAAATCGACATCTTGATATACAGGTGTATTACTACTCAATGGATAGTTTTTGTAAATTATAGATGCCAACGCTTTTATTGATTTATGTCCTTCAATAATCGCTGGTATCTTGTTATAGCGATTATCATTTAAAAGTTTTGAGTAGCAATTCAATATTAGCTTGATTACTAGTTTGACAATTTGTATTTTTTTATTCATTATTTTTTCTAGCGAAGACAACGCAACATCTTTTTCTCCCCATTGATATAAAAATGTAGCTTTATTGTTTTCTGCTACCAGTTTCCTTCGCTCAATATCGAGCCAATTATGTGAATCCTTACGTAATAACATTTCATAGTGCTCGATAGCCCTGTCATACCAATCTATTATGGATTGGATTTCATGATTTGAAATCTTCTCCTCTTGATACTTTTTCTGCTCAATTTCATGTTGTAAAACAAGGCCCATGTTGTTGCTAATGAGTGCTTGCAACAAAATTAATTCTTTATCTTTTTCTAAACGTTTACTAAAGTTAATAGCTTTTTCAAACCATTTTTTTGCATTTTGATAATCTGTAATTTCTTCGTAAACATAGCCAATATTATTGTATATTCTAGTTAGTAAAACACTAGGTTTTGCATCAGAAAAGAATTCAGCAACTCCGATTAATAGAGTCTGGGAATTCATTAACACGCTATAGTCAACAAGGTTAGTGGAGTATTGACATAAATATTGTAAAAAATCAGCGCAGTCATCAACGACAATAATCAATTCCCTTTTAATTACACTCTTTACAACATCGTGCATATACCACGTAGATTGTAAACTTGAAATCCATCCACTATCAACAAGCGTATCGAAAATACAATAGTCAGCATTCTTTCCATCAACTATGCCGTCAACAAACAATTTTGTAAGTGGTTTTGAAGGAAGTATTGCAAAACATTTCAAAATATATTTTGTTTGTTTGTTCAATAAAAGACCACTTAATTTATACAGTTTAGAGAATTGTGTTGCTATTAATTCGTTTCTATTTCCATTCCAATTGCTATCTACTAAACCATTTAAACTGTATCCGTTTTCTAGCAATTCCGAATAAACTGTTCTATTTGCAAGTTTTCGTTTTTTTGCATATTTGGCAACTAGTTCAATTGCCATTGGATGATTTCCACATAATTCAACAATTTGTTCAATGTAGTAATCTGCTTTGCTATTGCTTTGGCCCTTATATGTCAAGTAAATCTTTGATGCAACGTCTTTAGACAATAAATTTAAATAAACCATGTCAAAGTCCAGAAAAGATTGATTTCGCGTAGTTACAATAACTTTGCACGTTAATCTGTTCAAAATATGCAATTCTTCATCATCATTATTACTATTAGCGTTATCAATAAATAAAATCATGTCCTGTCCATATTGATCGTCTAATGTTAGGAGACTCTTTATTGGATCATTATTACTAATGAACTGAGGAGCAATCGAATCAAGAATATCCACTCTTATATTGCCCGAATAATGAATCCAACCAACATAGTAGCATTGACGAGTATCTAATATTTGCTTACATACCAATTGCAACAATTCTGTCTTACCTATGCCCCCTACAATACCGGATATAGCACATTTTGTGCAGCCTAAAATGTGTTGTACCATATCTTCTTCGTTTTCTCTGGCAATATGGTGTCTTGTCGCTGGAATATATGGGAGTGTTGTTACCCATGAAATTTTTTGCTTTTGAGATGTATAGGCAGATTTCACGTGGCCTTGAGTATCATCTGAGAATATCAATTTTCCGAGAGAACCCAGTTTCGTGTTAATATCGAGTGCCACTTCATATGTAGCACGATCATAAAATAGGCTGACTATATTACATAGAGTCTTATCTTCAAAAAAAATAGACACAACTTTTTCTAAAATAGCATCTGCGATCTCGTCAGTCTGAAGTGTTCTAATATCACAATCTGGACATTCTCTACATATCTCAATAATCAAAGATTTAATGGTTCCACCAATATCCTTAGATTTAGCACACACTTTTAGTCGATCAAGTGTAAAAAGCCCATGTGCAAGATTTTCTCTACACTCATTAGGCATCGTAAATTCAGCAATTACAGGCATAATCTGGTCAGGAATTTTTTTTATAGAGTCACTTATCGTCTTTTTCTTTTCAAAGCTTAGACTACTCAACAGTTCTGTTACCGAACATCCAATAAATTCCTTTAAGGATGGATCAATCGCAGTTTCTGTCGATAAAATAGCAGTGATTCCAATCTTTATCATTCCTGTAATAAAGTCGAAATTATCAAATTTAATTCCCATATTATTCTTCAGTCCTTAAATCTTGTAGTTGTTACACCGGAAATCTAGGCCTTGTTTGATAAATGGCGAAATGCCCAACAGCGAGAGATTTTTTCGCTGGGCAAGGCAAAAATTTGTAGGAATACTTTGTGTATTTCAAGAATTTTTAACGCAGCATAGCGGAAAAAGATCCGCTGTTTTGGCGTTTTGACATTTTTCAAATAAGGCCTAGACAGTATCTATAGAAGATATTTTATAACTCTCTTATAACCTCTACAAACTGCTCAAGTTTATAAGCCCCATCAATTCCAAAATCCTTATTTTTAAAGACCATGAAATAACGATAGTTCGGCCCCGCCTGCGCCTGCCACTGACGGCCCAATTCCAGTTTCATCCTGCTGTCGCTGTTATCCCGGTCATCGCCCTTAAACTCAATCAGCACCAGTTTCCCGGCCTTTGTCATGACCATAAAATCAGGATAATGGTTGATGTTCCCATTGAGCCGGAAACCCTTGCGTTCAATGATCCTATGCCACCACCTGATATTACCCAGCCCTACCACAATGTCGATCAGGTTCCGCTCCTCCTGGTTCATATCGTCCTTCTCGGCATCGTATAGGGAATACGGGATCGTATCAATCGTCTCAGCGGGGGTAATGACCTGCGGCAGGGCATAGGACTCTCTACATACTACCTTTCCACTGTCCAGCCACTTCTTGAATTGAGCCGTCCGGTAGGCCCGCTCCAGCCCGTCAATCTTGTGCTGGATTTTTCGCGCATAGGTGGGAATCGCCGTTTCCATCGCAGACAGCTCGTCCTCCGTCATGTTCTCCACCACGCGATGGACATATGCGCTGATCTCCTGAGCAGCATAGCGGTCATTCCGATTGAGGTTTCCGCAAATCAGATCAACGCATTGCTGTACCTTCTTCTCAGGCGGCAGCTTTGCCAACCGCTCCCGGATATACTCGCTTTCATCTTTAGAGGCCCGCATATACTTGGGGATCGCCTCGCCCTTCTCCTGGAGATCCACCCGATACATCTCGCCGGTGGCCAGCTCAAAGCTGATCTGCGCGTCCTGGCCGCTGAGAGAAAACCCCTCCGACAGATTTTCCGCCTCCAGCAGCTCATACTCCCCGCCAAACAGATCGGGCGTACCCTTGAGGAAAAACTGCGGGATACGCAAAGCGGAAGCTCCCGCTGCAAACTGAGGCTGCATAGCATTCTGGTTCAACATCTCTCCCAGTTCTCCTCCCCAAAAGCCTAAACTGCCGCTCTCCTTCATCTCCGCATCGTAGCTGTCCGCCTGACGCTGCGCGTCCTGGAGCATCTCGCCGAGGGGAGAATCAGGCTGCTCGATTCCGCCCTCCAGGGCCTTTTTTACTGCCTCCGTATCAACATCGTCAAACGTGTCTGTCCCTGTGGCGGGAGCGTTGCCGCCGAGTTCCATCTGTTCCGCTTCATTCGGCTTGGGCGCGGGAGCGGGATCGGGGGCTTCGCCCACCCGGAAGTCCTTCCGGCTGAATCCCGCCATGTTCAGACCGCTCACGATACTGTCCAGAGTATTCCTGAAGTCGTTGGAGCAGGTAAACACATAGGACATATTCAGCAGCGGAGATTTGTGCCGTTTTGCATAGGGCTGGCGGAGGATACGGCCCAAAATCTGCTCCACATCCACCTTGGAGGTCTTATTCGCCAATGACGCCAGAATGTACGCAAAGGGGCAGTCCCACCCCTCCTTGAGGGCGTTGACCGTGATAATATACCGGATCGGACAATCCCGGCTCATGAGGTCCGTTTTCCCCAGCTCGTCCACCTTGGAGGTTTTGACCGCGATCTCCTCTTTGGGTATCCCCATATCCACCAGCATGGCCTTGATCTTATCAAAGGTTTCACTGTCCTCGTTGACCTTGGGCTGGGCCTGGAACAGAACAATAGGACGTATGTATTCCCCGCCCGCTTCATTCTCCGCTATCGCCTGACGCTCAATGCTGCCTCGGAAATGAATGGCGTCCTGAATCACGCTCTGGCGGGAGGTGCGGTTATACACCACCACCGGGAGTTTCACCATGTTCTCCTTTTTCAGTTCTCGGGCGTCTACATAAGAGAGAACATTGCTATTCTTCCTGGGGGTGGCGGTCAAATCCAGCACAAAAGACGGGTTCAGATTATTCAGCATCTCCACGCTCAAATCAGACCCGGCGTTGTGACTCTCGTCCACCACTGCCACAGGGGACAACTGTCTCAGTACCTGGATCAGCGCCGTGTCCGGCGTATCGGCCAGCAGTACGGTGTCATCCTTGAAATACTGGGCAAATTTCAGCAGGTTTCCGTTCTCCTGGTAGACCTTGCGCACGTCCTTTTTCTTGCTGTCAATACGCAGAGAGGCGTAGCTCAACACACAAACCGTCAGCATCTCCCGGACGGTATCCGGGGAAAACTGCTGGCCGCTCAGAAGCATTTCCTTCGTATACACCCCCACCCGTCCGGCAAAGTCCGAATTGAGCCGCAGGCGGTATTCGTGGTCCGGGTTGGACAGGTTTTTGATCGTCTGGGTGAGAATAGAGTCCGACGGCACCAGCCACACCACTACCTGGGGTTTGTCCAGAGGCATGGTGTCAAAAATGCGCTTGAGGGCGGCGCAGGCCATAAAGGTTTTCCCGCCGCCGGTGGGGACTTTCGTACAGACGTGGGGAACGCCGGGAATGGCGGATCTGTAGGCCGGGACGCCGCCCAGCCCTACGGGGATATCCTGATCCATCCAGTAACCCTTCCAGGCGGCAAATAGCTCCCGGTCCCGGTTCAGATGGCCCAAGTAGGAGGACAGATCGTCCATAACCTGCTTCTGATAGGTTTTCAGCTCCATAACGCCGCCTCCTTACAGCTTTGAGATGTCCCGTGGGATTTTTTTGAACGTAATGTGCCACCGCTCCAGTTCTGTCTGGCTCAGGGTGCATTGGTCGGCGTAAATCGTGTACCGGCCCGCCTTGGTTTTGATGCTCCCCAAAAAGTCCCGACTCAGGGTGGTGAGGCTGTCCCGCTCATAATAGAAATAATAGGCGCTGTCCAGGTGGACGCCCATATAATAGGGCTCGTCCTCTTTATCCGGTTCGATGGGGGATTTTGTCTCCATGAAATAGACGTATTCCCGGATTTTTGCCGCGCCTACGTCCTCGTTCAGATTGCCGTTGGGCAGGAGCAGGACGGGGCCGAGGTCATAGAAGGTGAAGTCGCCGCCCACATCATCAATAACTCTTTTGACACGGTGTGCGGTAGTGTCCTCGGCATAATCCATCAACTCTACAAGAACAAATCTGCGGTGGTAATTATCTGCTTTGTTTGCATTTAATACTGCGTGGGCTGTTGTTCCAGAACCGGCAAAAGAATCCAAAACAACGTCATTTTCTGATGTAATCCAGTTTATAATGCGTTCAATTAGTAGTACGTTTTTCTCTGTGTCGAAGTTCGCATAAGAACCGGACAACAAAATATCCATCCAGTTATCGCTAAGTAGTTTCCCTGTTTGAGGCGGTACATAGTATTGAATTGTACCGCTGTCATTTTTGCGTACAAAGTCCATTTTCTCGTTAGTAGCCATCAAATTTTCCAAATAGAAGTCATCAATAGACATTGTATCAGCATATTCAGATAGATATTTTTCATAGTTTTTTGCTGCTTTTGTTGCCCTTCCAATTTCCCAGCGCCACTGTCCCCTCTCCGGACAAGTCCCAAAAATTTCATAGCGCATTGTGGGGCGATCCGTGCCTCTCCAAAATGTGTCCCATTTCCCAGCTTTCTCAATCTCAAAATTCTTTGAAAGTTTAGGTAATTTTGCTTGTGGATTTTTAGAGTATAGGTATATGTATTCATGGCCCAATGAAAGGGCCTGCACTTCGTCAAATTGAGCTTGAACGTTTTTGATTCCCCGCCTGACGGCAATGCAGTTTCTAAAATTTGCCGAACCAAATATCTCATCCAAAATGCATTTTAAGTTTGAAAACTCGAATACATCTATACTGACAAAGAGAAAACCGTCCTCAGACAACAACCGCTGCAACAGCTTCAGCCGTGGATACATCATACACAGCCACTTGTCATGGCGGCTCAGGTCCTCGCCTTCCTTGCCCACTACCTCGCCCAGCCACTTTTTAATCCTGGGGTCGTTCACGTTGTCGTTATAGACCCAGCCCTCGTTGCCCGTGTTGTAGGGCGGATCAATATAGATGCACTTGACCTTCCCCTCATACCGGGGCAGCAGAGCCTTGAGCGCCTCCAGATTGTCCCCACGGATAATCATGTTTTCGCTTGTCTCGGCGTTATATGTATACTGTTCCTCCAAAACCCGGTAGGGAACCTCCAGGTGGTGGTTGACTACTTTGTCTTTTCCGATCCATTCAAGTGTGGGCATTTATGTAATCTCCTCTATGTTAAAGTAGTATGTTGACGAAAACGGGGGTGAATGGTAGAATAATGAAAACTCTAAGCAAATGAGGTAACAAGCGATGAATATGCTGATTATTGGAAATGGTTTTGATTTGGCGCATAGGCGGCCTACAAGATATGGAGATTTTCTCCGCTTTTTGGAGGCAATCCAGCGGACAAGGAATTCTTTAGAAAATAAAGAGCAATTCGTACAGTGGATGGGTGAACAAAAATTTCCCGCGGCGGTAAAAGAATATATTTTGTCCGCACATGAGTCGCGAAAGCTAAACGGGATGGCGGAGGCTAACAACGAAAACTTGCTCATTCAAGAAATTTATAATCATTTAGACAAAAATGTTTGGTATCCATATTTTCGGTGGATTTCAGTGAACAACTACACAAAAGGAAAAAACTGGGTCGATTTTGAGAGTGAGATTCGGGAAATTATTGAATTTTTAGATCATCAAATATCCGATCTTTATGATTTATTGCCACCTGTTCCAAGTATATTCCCTGATTGCCCACGAAAAGTTGAATTTTTCTGGAAGCAGCTTGACTTTACAGATTATAATTTGAAGAATTATGAGACTGCTTCCCATCAAAATACATATTTTGATCTCATTGAGAAGACCTATCAAGACCTGGAAAAACTCATTCGATGTCTGGAAATTTATTTGGACGATTGTGTGGCAAAGATGCCGATTACTCAATACTCTCCAGACCTAAAAGCGTTGGAATGTGGTTCTATTTTGAGTTTCAATTACACGGCAATTCCAACGGACATATATCCGTTATTGACGAACACACATTATATTCATGGCCAAGCAGTAGCCAGCCGTTCTGCGCAGAAAAATAATATGGTCTTAGGTGTAAATGAATATTGGGATAACTCTGAAAAAGACTTCCGCACCAATTTTAACTCTTACAAAAAGTTCGTTCAGAGGATTATAAAGGATACCGGTATAGGCTACAAAAGCGCATTAAAAGAAATGCTTACAGAACACAAAAATTCTGATCACCTTCATGCCCAAACAAAAGGCTATATCGGGTCACGGTACAATAATGTTTATATCTTTGGACATTCTTTAGATATAACGGATGGGGACATTTTAAGAGAAGTCATGCGAACCCAGGGAATTATTACTACCATCTTTTATAGACATAAGCAACAGCAAGCAACTCAAATTGCAAATTTAAGCAAAGTTCTCGGTCAGGAAGAACTCCTTGAGCGTGTATTCAGTGTTTCTCCTACTATTATTTTCAAACGACAAATTGATATGGAAAAATTATAGCACATTGGCATCCAAATATCAATTCATTCGAAATGCTGCCGCTGATTTCAAGTTTTCTATTTCTGATGGGGCAAAATTGTGACTTGGATCATCCCGCGTTTTTCCCATTTCTGAGCATACTCCACCACCTCTCGCGCATTGCTAGCTGGATGCCATGCGTAAGCAATCAGATACTCACTGTGCTCCACCATGTATCGGTTGGCCCGGACAATAGCGGCACGTTTCGGAACAGTCTCCATCCCCGGAGGGTAGAACGTACCATCAAAACCGGCTGGTGTTGGAGTAGGGCGGTCATACGGATGATAAGGCAGCAGCAAAGTGAGCGTCACCTCCGGGTGGCGCTTCTTTGCTGCCTTGATGCACTTTGCCGCCAGTGCATCAAAGCGGCCATATCTGCCTACGACGAACTCAGTCACCCTGTATTCGGTGATATGCCGCTCAATTTCAGCAGATAATTGAGGTAGGAGACTGTCCGGGGCTTCACGGTGTCCGATGAAAAAGCAGGTTTTCCTGTTCATAAGAATCCTCCATTCTGTATAGGCATTATTGCCTATAACACTTATCTCTCATTATAGGCAATAATGAAGATAAGTCAATCGGAAAGGAGGAGGACGGCGTGATCTCATATGCTCCACTGTGGGAGACGATGAAGGAGCGAGGCGCTAGCACATATACGCTTCAAGTAAAGGGCGGCATAAGCAGTTCTACGATCCGCCGTCTGAAAGCCGGAGAGTCCGTATCCACGAACACATTGGATGCCATTTGTAAAATATTGGGATGTGAACTTCAGGATATTGTAGAATATTTGCCAGATTAGAGCTGCTGGATATTACCGTTCCCGATCCCATTTTTTCTCACGACTTTGCCTATTCCGCTGCATCTGCACCTGTTGAAGTCTCTCACGGATAGATACCGGCTCTACTGCCTCGTCCAACATTTCCGCAACATCCATTCGGCTCTGCGCTAACGTCCCGGAATCAAATTTCTTTCCATATGTGTCTCGTAACTGCTGGACCGTTTCCCGCTCCTTATCAGGCCGAATAGCGTGACAGGTGGTATCCAGTTCTAGTGCATCCATATCTGCCGCCTGCTGTTGTAGCTCGGTATACTGTGCCAGTGCCGCCTCCAGTTCGCTGGTGGACTTTATCTCCTGCTGGTTCAGCTTTTCCAAAGATGATTCCATAGATGCAATGTGCTGTTTAATCTCGTCCATTCCATGATCGTCAGCACAATTAGACTGATTGAGCAGCAGGGCCTTCTCATTTTTCAATTCCTCAACATCTTCTGTCAGACCAGCGATTTTCTGCGCCAATTCCCGATGCCGAAACACTTGAATTGCTGGGATAGTTTTCTTTTCCTCCAACAGTATCCGACGCTCCCGAATCTTGCCTTTGAGCTGTTTAACGATACTCTCATATCTCCTGAGATCAGGCTTAACCATTTGGAGGGTATCGGCAAGTTTCTTCTTTCCGCCCCCAATATGTAAAAGCTGATACCGGAAGATAATCATTTTCTGGCGTACAGTTTCCATTGCCTCTGCGATAACGGGAATCGCGTCCTTTACCGCATCCATCAGTTTCTTAACCAGCAATTTCAACTCCCGCAGCAGGGCGTTGTCTGCTTTGATCTGCCGGTTCAGTTCACAGCGGTCAGAAATGATGCCCTTTTGCTCTAGTGCGCGGGCGACTACCCCTTCATGAATGGTAGGCTGTTCGTCCAGCCCACGCCCCGCATGGCTACGATGATCGACACGTTCCTGGACCCCGGCCCGCTCAAGAAAGCGGTTGGTCACATCAGCCCATGCCGTCCGCCAGAGGACAAGCTGATCCTCGCTATTCCAGCGTTCGGAAATAGGATTTTGCCTGCCGTATTTTGTACTCTTGGGATACTTGGAAATGCGTTCATAGCCTTGTGCCTCTGCCTGAGAGGGCGGCATATACACCTTCTTTTTGCCGACCTTGTATTGATATTGCTTCTCCCAGCCCTCGGATTGTGCCGACTTAAACTCTGCCGCAGTAAAGCCCCGCTCCACTCCATCGCGGACGCACAGATATTCCTTCTCCGTTTTGTGCTGCCATTTGCCATCTTTGGTCAGAGGCCGCACGGTCAGCATGATATGAGCGTGAGGATTATGACCATCGGTATCATGGATGCACATGTCGGCGCACATCCCCTCCACAACAAAGTTTGCTTGGATAAAATCGGTCAGCAGAGCAATCCACTCGTCTCTGCTCAGTTCAACCGGCAAGGCTACCACGAACTCGCGGGCAAGGCGGCTGTCTTTCGTTTTCTCCGCTTCCTCTACGGCGTTCCAGAGGATTTTCCGATCTGACCACTCCGCAGGCGCCATATCCGGCAGAAAAACCTGTTGCCACACAAGCCCCTGCTTCCGGGTGTAGTCATGCTGTACCCCATCGTAATCATTGTAAATCCGAGAACAGCTCATGTAGGCCGCTGCCGCGACAGCGGAGCGGCCTGTCCCCCGGCTGATAACCTTTGCCTCCAAGTGATAAATTGCCAGTTTCTATTACCTCCGTCCTTCGTCTCCCGCCCATCGTCCTACGTCCCCCGTAACAGAGAAAAGCTGCCGGTGGCAGGTTTTCTCTGGCGTATGGAACAGGGCGGTGCGCCGGCCTGTTTCATACGCACTGGGAATGACCGCAGTCATTCCCGGCAGGCCCCCGCAGGGGCCGCATCCCCCTCGGAGAGCGCACGACTGCCGCAGGCAGTACCACCGCCCGCTTGCGGGTGGTGAGTAAGTGCGCCCTTCGGGCCGGGAAAAGCGGAGCGCCCCGGCGAACCGGGACGCTCCTGCTTTGCGTACTTAATTTGTAAGTTCGTGCAGATATGTTTCCAACTCGTTCAAGCTCATGCTTACCGTCTGCGGCAGAGCCTTTTCCAAAACAGCCCCCTCCTGGATTAGCCGCCTTGTTCGGGCTTTGCGCTGCTTCACCCGGTCACGGGCTTGAACTTCTTCCAAACGGTGTCGGGCCTGGATCAGTTTCTTTTCATTATCCGTCATAGCAACTCCTTTCCGGCCTTAATCGGCCTGTTAGCTCTAAAAACACCTGATTATGCTACCAAGATTCTGTAAGTTGGTATCATAAAAGAGTAAAAATAGCACCAGATACAAATTCCTTGTGCAAATACAAGAAATTTAGTATCTGGTGCTTAGAAGTTTGGTGCTAATTCAATTCGTTTGAGTATCAAAATGGCCCGCTGTGGTATCAAAAACTGTCCACAAAATCCAGCACCGCTTCATCCGCCTCCTGCTGATCTTCCTGCGGCACTTCTTCGACCTGGATGGGCTGAGGCTGAGCACCCTGCAACAGCCGGAGCAACGTATCCGCTGCATTGACAGGAGGGCTTTGGTTTAACCCGGCCCGGATGGTTTCCAGCACCCGCAGGAGGAAAGCGTCCTCCTTCTCACGGGTTTCCAGATACGGGTCAGAGACTAACCGCCCCCGGCGCTCAAAGTAGTCGTTGACGGCGGTAATCACTGCCCTGCTGTAAGAGCGGTACTGCTTCTTATCCCTATGCTGAAGATATTCCCAGGCTGTCCGATCCGCCTCTTTCTCCAGGTTGAAGCGAATATTGGTGCTGACAATCCGCCTGCTCATACCATGCCGCCCTTCCTGGCGCGGAGATGGGCCAGATATTCATACCCCTTGGCGGTGGCACAGATGTCCTCGTTGATGACAACCCGGCCAGGGTCAAACTCTCCGAAATTCTTAATCAGACAGCCACCGCCGCCAACCACGTACAGCTTCATCAGTTCCGGGTCATATTCATGTTCCCGAAGGCGGCGGAAGATACCGCCTACATAATTCCTGGCGGTTGACTGGATCGCGGACAGGTAGCGTTCACTGATACTCGCCGTTCCATGCCGGAGCACCTGGTCGATGATTGTCTCATCGGCAGCAGATCCATAGAGTTTCAGAAGGTTCTCCCGAACCGCCAGCATACATTGGTGTGTCCCATATTTCTCGGTGAAGCACTTCTTCTCCTGGGGGCGGCGGTCATTGATATACATGACGTTCATCGTGCCGTTGCCGATGTCGGCCAGCATATTTACCCCTCGGAAGTCTCGCAGATGGTCAGCAACGGCGGCAAAGCCCTGGGGGAAAATGTCGGCCCCAACAAAGTCAACATGATACTCCGCACCCCGGAAATGAAAGTCTACGCTGTCCTTTTGCAGCAAATACTGCTTAAAAGCGTCCTTCTGCTCACTGACCCAGGTGAGGGGCAGGCCCGCCGCCAGATGGACACGGGCTGAAATCTGTTTGCGGATGTTCAGCTCCCGCCCAATAGCAGCGAGAGTCAGAATGTAGTAGTCACTGTCAGCCATCTTGTCGGCAGTGAATTCCTTGTGTTCCTCTCCGATCAGATAGTAGCGTCCCTCATAGACCAGCAGATTGCTCTTGAAGGTCGGTTCCTTGTCGAAGGAGGCCACGCCGGTTTTGAAACAGCAGTTGGCAGTCTTGATGTTGCCATAGCCGTGGTCGATGCCGATGATGATCGGCGTATTGTGATTCAAAATGTTCATAAAATTCCTTTCTGCTGTATAACAGCAAAGGGCGGTCCGCAGACCGCCCAACCTAAAATATTTCTTCTTGTAACCATTTCCGTTACGGATATGTAAAGTGGGAAAAGTTCCTATTTTAGATATCCGCAACGCTATGCGGAGTTAATTTGTTACAGATAAATCAAGTGGTCAAAGTTACCACTTGATTTATCTGTAACGCGGCTGCATCTGCGTTACGAATAATCGTAGGGGAATTTATTTCCACTATGTCCAACCGTAACACCTTAAATCGTGTTCCGTTACGATTCGAGCAAGTGGTCATCATGACCACTTGTTTTATCCGTAACACTCTGACGATACGCCCGCTGGCGGCAGGCATTGCTGCAATAGAGCGCGTCTGACCGCTTGGGCGTGAATGTGTTCCCGCACACTTTGCAGACCTGAGTACGGGGCGGCTGCGCCAAACGCCGCTGTATCAACTGCTTTTTATAGCCGGTATTGCCGCATTTCTTGTAATAGCAATATTTTTTGGACCAGATTCGCGTATAGAAAACACACCCGCATCCCTCGCAAATAATCTTACGGACGGGGTCGTTTTTCCCATAGGGTCTGCCAGCCATCTTGCGCTCGTAGCAATTCTTCAAAACATCCTGGTGCTGGTACTCCCAATCGCAGTTCCACATGGACTTTCAACCTCCTTTGTGATGGAAAAGAGCGGTCCACAGCATTGCGGACCGCTCCGATACAAATTCATGATACTTTTGACTTCGCTTCTCTCGCCATGCGGCGGTAATCCTTCTGCCTGCAAGCAGGACAGCAGTATTTCGCGTTTGGCCGCAGAGCGGAGAAGGTTTTGGCACAGGTCGCGCAGGTCCGCTCAAAAGGAGGGCTGAGATTCTCTCCGGCCTTCAAACGGCGGTATCTCTCCCGACTGCGGATACGCTCCTTCTGCAATCGCTCCTGCTCCGCGATCTCCTCCGGAGTAGGTTCCGGCATGGGGGCATCAAATTTACCGATGAATTTCAGATAGATGTCCACCTCCTGCATCCGGTCACCCGTGGACTTGTCCGGAGCATGAACAACAATCTTCTCAACAAACTCGTTAATCATCGGCGTAGTCAGCTCTGAGAAATTGGTGTACTTCCTCGTAAGGTCAAGAAAATGTTCTACATTGGCGGTGTCCTGCTCAAAACTGCCTAACGCAGATTCACCTTCCGCGATGGACTGCTGGAGTGTTGCCTGCTCCTGTTCGTATCCGGCGAGAAGGGTGTCAAAGCGTTCTTCTCCAATGCGGCCCACCGCATAGGATTCATACAGCTTCTTGATAATGGTGTCCAGTTCGTCAAAGCGCCGCTTGTCCTTGTTCAGCTTACGCTTCAAGTCCTTTGCCGCCTGCGCTTGCTGAACCTCGGACGCTGCCCGAACTCTTTGAATGAACTCGGCCTCATTGGAGATGGCGTAGGTGCTGGTGACCTTGATGGTTTCCAAAATCAAGGCCCGCAGAGCTTTTGTGGAGATGTGATGATTGCTGCAAGTCATATCCTGCCTTTTTTGCATACCAAGTGTGTAGGCTGAGCAATCATAGAAGTCAGATGGGTAAGGCTTATTGCCGCTGCCTCGCTGCCGGTGATTATACATCTTCGAGCCACAGTCTGCGCAGAACACCAGCCCGGTCAGGGGATTGGCTTCGCCAAGGGTGTCTATCCGTCGCGGAGTTCCCCGCAATTTCTGAACAAGTTCCCATGTGTCCTTGTCCACGATAGCCTCATGGGTGTTTTCAAAAATCAGCCAGTCCTCCGGGGCATGGTAAACCGGCTGCTTATCCTTATAGGATTCCTTGTGGGAACGGAAGTTGACCGTATGGCCCATGTACTCAGGCTTAGACAGTATCCGTCCCACAATGAAGTCGCTCCAGGCATAGGGACGGTCGATGT